>Ga0213866_10000138_pt1 | contig 59743 bp, 62 predicted proteins | sample PICome_11_FD_160079 | JGI IMG/M metagenome (GOLD analysis project Ga0213866, IMG submission 160079) | Coastal seawater microbial communities near Pivers Island, North Carolina, United States - PICO284 | ecosystem: Environmental > Aquatic > Marine > Coastal | place: USA: North Carolina...
AAAGGTTCAGGTTTATTTGCGAAGTCCGCCAAATTTTTAAATTTGGCTTTTAAAATAGAAAAGATAAAAACAAAATTTAAAAATTCGGCTAAGTGCTAAATCGAAAATTATTGTATATTTATAAGCTACGTTCCATACACCAACCGTTGTGTGTAATTTTAGGACACATTGGTAATCTCGTTTAATCATAAAGTATATTTATTACTTAAATCTTAAAAAATGAAAGAAAAAAAAATAGAGCAACTTTTAGAATTAGAATTGCTGGAATTATATAAGGAATTAGGAGAGGAATTACTTAAAAACGATAGAAATTTTAATGAATTGGAAGACCCTGAAAAAGAAAAAGCAGGGAAACGTTGGTTTAATTTCAATAAATATGAACTATTAGAAAAGATTTGTGGGTCTGAAATAGTTGCTAAATATCTGAATAATCCCAAAAAAGAAGATTTGGTTTATATAATCTCTGGCATGGCTGATTTAATTTCTGGGATTTTCATAAGTGTTTCACCAATTACATTATCTGTCCTTATGTGTAAAACGGGATTGAAAAAAAACTGTAATGAAATTGAGAATATGAGGGATGAGTTATAATAACAGAACCTTATTTGATGTCTATTTTAAGAAGTATGGCGGAAGGCTAGAGATAGAGAGGTTTTCCAAAGATTATGTATTGGGTTACCCTTACATTAGACCTCGTAAGAAAATAAATAATTTTTTAAAGAAAATTGAGGTTCTACCTGAATTCGAATTTCTAAAAGACAATCTTTTATTTGATTATATATTTAATGAAAAGAGCGATGGTATTTCAATCATTGCAGATAACTATTATCTCTTTGGCGTAACATTTGGATTTGTAGATACTATCCAATACGCAATTAATAGCTTATTTAGGTGTCCTGATTTTTTCCCTGAAATAGGAAATTCATCGAAAGAAGATCTTTCTTTAGAAAAACTAAATTCAAATATCTTTAAAATTGATGCACTTAAATATCAAGAAGAGGAAAATATAAGTTATCATTTTAAAGGGTTCCATCCACCCAAAGACATAAATAGAGTAATTGCTGCTAGAATAATATCCGAGTATGCAACATCTATAATTTTGGTTCATGAACTTTCCCATATTATTTGTGGTCATCTCGATTTGGAAGATTCAATGCACAAAAAGGTCGAATTCAATGAAAGAAATATCCTATTTAAAGAAGATTATACTCTCGAGTTTGACGCCGATTTCATGAGTTTCCAAATTTTACTACTCGGTAATATATTATTTGAAGAGTACCTTCCTGAAGATTATTTGAAGGAAAAACAAGCAGCTAAAAGAAGTTTAAATTATGATTATTATTCATCTGAGCTTGAACTTCAAAAATATTTCAGTATAGCTACCTCTTTAGTTTTTCTTCTTGTTTCTCAAACTGCTGAAAATTATTATACTTGGAATAAATCTAATCATCCACATCCTATGTGTCGCATTTTTGCGTTGAATCAATTGGTTGAAAGAATGTCAGATAGTGAAGATATTTCTCAGATGGATAGCGATTTTTATGATAGATGGATAAGAAATTGTTTTCGAACTATTGGATTCTGGGGAAATGCGCATTTACCTGGCTATGAAATGATATTAAAAATGGATGGCGCTGAGATAGTAAAACTTGACGAATCTGTTCATAAAATCCTATATTGGATTAATCACGATGCAAAAAGTCCAAAACACCAGATAGAGAAAACTGAAATGAGAAAAGTAGCTCAAAGTATTTTTGAATACCTGATGGGTTGCTGATTAGAGATTTTATTAATTTAACAAATCAAAACTACACACAACAACGGTAACCGTTGCACAAGCCTATAATTTTATAAAAAGCGAGGCGTTTTTAGCCCTTTTAAGGAAGTCTTTCTTTTGAGTTTTACTCTTAAATTGTAAAATTGAACCTTGAACTTTTATAATTACCAAAAGGTCAGACATACAAAAAAGCATACAAAAACTGAGATATTCATCAAAATGAGGTTGCTGAGCCTGTTGAAGTGCCATACCATCAAGGGTATAACCCTTCCAAGAAGGGTTCGAAGCGGTTCAGAAGTACTTCGAAGCCTTCCCGAAGTATTTACAAGCATTAAAATAACGTTTATAAAGATTAAAATAATACTTCGAAGGATTAAAATAACGTCTCGAAGCGTTAAAATGACGCTTATAAATGTTAAATCAACACTTATAAATATCAATTAAATACTTCGAAGGAGTAAAATACTAGTTGGAAACAGTACCGTAATACTTCAAACTGTTCATCGAGCTTGTTGAAATGTAAAATAATAGAGTATAAAGTCAAAAAGAATAATCCTACTCTAAAATTCAACATTTAAAATTAAGCATTCAACATTCAACTCTAAAGTAGATATCAATACAAAATCCAATAAATTTACTCAATCTGACGAATAGTGGAATATTTCAAATTCAACTTCAATTTCAACCTCAAATTCAATTTCTAATCGTAAAAAAGTGGTAAATTTGTCACCATGGAATTCTCCTCAAAACTCTTAGAAAACGCAGTCAACGAAATCTCGCAACTGCCAGGCATCGGAAAGCGAACGGCATTACGATTGGTCTTGCATTTACTGCGTCAGCCCGAAAGTCAAACGCTACATTTAACCGCTGCGTTGCAAGACTTGCGCACGGAAATAAAGCACTGTAAAAACTGTCATAACATTTCGGATGTAGAAATTTGTGACATCTGTGTGAATATGAATCGCCAACAAGACATTATCTGTGTCGTGGAAGACATTCGCGATGTCATGGCAATAGAAAGTACGTCGCAATACAAAGGATTATACCATGTTTTAGGTGGAAAAATTTCACCACTAGACGGAATTGGACCGCACAATTTAACGATTGGTAATTTGGTGGAAAAAGTCCAAGCAGGAAAAGTGCAAGAAATCATCTTTGCGTTAAGTTCCACGATGGAAGGCGATACAACCAACTTTTACATCTACAAACAAATTGAAAAATTCAACGTAAAAACATCTACCATTGCACGCGGAATCTCCGTGGGTGACGAACTGGAATACGCTGATGAGGTCACGCTGGGAAGAAGTATTGTAAACAGAGTTCCGTTTGAAAACTCACTCAAGAGTTCCTAAAAAATCAACTACATGAAACTTTCTGTTGTCATTCTCAACTACAATGTGCGCTACTTTTTAGAAGCCTGTTTGCGTAGTGTAGAAGCCGCTATTGCGGAAATGGACGCGGAAATAATTGTGGTAGATAACAATTCGCCAGACGATAGTTGTGACATGATGCGAACGACTTTTCCAAACATTCAACTCATACAAAACAAAGAAAATGTAGGATTTGCCAAAGCGAACAATCAAGGCGTAAAATTGGCAAAAGGCGACTTTATCTGTATCTTAAATCCGGATACGATCGTTGCAGAAGACACGTTCACACAACTGCTCGAATTTGCAAAAGACAAAGAAAATATAGGCGCTATTGGTTGTAAACTCATTGATGGAAGCGGAACATTTCTACCCGAAAGCAAACGCAACATTCCGACGCCGATGGTTTCTGTAAAAAAGATTTTAGGTAGAAAAAACTCAGGTTACTATTCAAAACTTGATGAAAATGACATTGGAAAAGTAGACATTTTAGTCGGCGCATTCATGTTTGTGAAAAAAAGCGTGTACGAAGCCGTTGCCGGATTTGACGAAGATTATTTCATGTATGGCGAAGACATTGATTTATCATATAAAATTAAAAAAGCAGGATTTCAAAATTACTATTACGGCAAAACAACGGTCATTCATTACAAAGGAGAAAGTACGCTCAAAGACAAAACCTACGCAAAGCGTTTTTATGGCGCGATGCAACTATTCTATAAAAAGCATTTCAAAAGAAATCTGATCTATGATATTGCGGTGACGCTTGGTGCGAACGTAATTCCGGTATTTTCAAAGTCAGATACAGCACTTGAAAAAAGCATTCAAAAATGTGTAATTTTGACTAATAACGCATCCTATTTCGAGCAAATTCAAGCGATTTATCATGATAAAAATTGTGTTCAAGTTGAAAACATGGATCACTTTTTTCAGGAAATTAAAAACAAAAATAAAACAGAAATTATCATAGATACGCATTTCATCAACTGGAAGGAAAGCATTCTAATCTTTGAAAAACAGCTTGGATATTACAAAATATTACCAAAAAGCAGTACTTTTATCCTCGGGAGCGATTCCTCCAAAAATAGAGGAGAAGTGTTGATGCTGGGCAAGTCTAAGAATAGTATGTAAGCGCTTCGAAGTAGGGTTGCTGAGCGCATCGAAGTACGGTTGTTGAGTAAGTCGAAGTAAATTGAAAATAATTCAATAAAAAATCATATTATTTAGTATTTTCGCAAAATAAAATAAAATAACATCTCTAGATTAAAGATATGGCAAAATTTGAACTAAAACTTCCACAAATGGGAGAAAGTGTTGCAGAAGCAACAATTATATCATGGCTCAAAGAAGTTGGCGATACTATTGAAGCCGATGAAGCAGTGTTGGAAATCGCAACAGACAAGGTAGATTCTGAATTGCCAAGTGAAGTTGATGGCGTTTTAGTAGAAATATTATTCAATGTGGATGATGTGGTAAAAGTAGGTCAAACGCTTGCTATCATTGAAACAGAAGGAGAAGGAAGCGCAGATACAACGCCAACACCAGAAACGAAAGTAGCAGGTGAACCAGCGGAAGCTGAAATAGTTTCGCAAGCTGTTGTAAAAGCAAAAGAAACGGTAACGAATGACTTTTCAACCTCTGAAAAATTCTATTCTCCACTCGTAAAAAACATTGCCAAAGAAGAAGGAATCTCTGTTGAAGAACTCGATACCATTGCTGGAACAGGAAAAGACGAAAGAGTTACAAAGAATGATATCCTAGCATACATCAAAAATAAAGGTACACAGTCACAAGTTGCAGCAGCACCAAAAGCGGCTGTACAAGAAGTTGCAAAAACCGTTGTAGCCACTCCAAAATCTACGCCTGCGACTCCAGTTTCTGTAAATGGAAGCGACGAAATCATAGAAATGACACGTATGGGGAAACTCATTGCGCATCACATGGTGGCTTCTGTACAAACATCTGCACACGTACAAAGTTTTGTAGAAGTAGACGTAACCAAAATTTGGAACTGGCGAAACAAAGTAAAAAATAGCTTTGAAAAGCGTGAAGGTGAAAAACTGACATTTACGCCAATATTTATGGAAGCAGTTGCAAAATCGTTGAAAGATTTCCCAATGATGAATATAGCTGTAGATGGTGATAATATTATCAAAAAGAAAAATATCAACCTAGGAATGGCGGCTGCGTTACCAGATGGAAACTTAATTGTTCCTGTGATTAAAAATGCAGATCAACTCAACTTGGTTGGCATGGCAAAAGCCGTGAATGACTTAGCGGGAAGAGCTAGAGATAACAAGTTAAAACCAGACGATATTCAAGGTGGAACGTATACGGTAACCAATGTGGGAACGTTTGGTAGTATCATGGGAACACCGATTATTAATCAGCCACAAGTAGGAATCTTAGCATTGGGTGCCATTCGTAAAGTGCCTGCGGTCATAGAAACTCCAGAAGGTGATTTCATCGGAATCCGTTACAAAATGTTCTTATCACATTCGTACGATCACAGAGTTGTCAATGGCGCACTTGGTGGACAATTTGTAAAACAAGTTGCTGATTATTTAGAAGCTTGGGATAGCAATAGAGATATTTAAAAATTGTAACATATATATTAAATGAGAGCTTTCGAAAGAAGGCTCTTTTTTTTGTTTATAAACTTTTTGAAATTATAAATTTTGAATGCTACATGTTGAATTTTAAATTGATAATACATAACGAAACCGTCACTTCGGATGATTTTTCGTGATGTGTTACATTGAGCGGATTCGAAATGAAATGAAGAAAAATTGTATCGAGAAGTATTCGAGGTAGCAACTGTTTTTTTTGCCACAAATTCACGAATGTTTTTTAGTTAGTTTTATGGTACGCGTTACAAACGCACGCTAGCTTTTAGTTTTATATAACTATTCTTATGTAAAATAAAACATCTCTTTACCACATATCTCTATTATCAAATTGAATTATTTTCTTTTCCTTTATATCCAAAACAAAGTGATAATAATAATGATTAAATTTGTCTCTATTATTGGCTTTCTTGGTTTTGTATAACCCAGAAATATAATACCTTTCATTATTTAATTTAATTTCTTTCACAAGATTTTCAATATATACTTTTTCTTCAAAATCACCAGAAGCACTCTTAGAGATTGATATATTGTCTATTAAACTCAAGCTAGGTTCCATATTTTTATCAAGAAGACTCCACTCTAAAACCATATAGTCATCTTGCCCTTCATTTATGGGAAATCCTTTGAGTTCATTTAGATCAATTATGTTACATTCTTTTAGTTTATATAGTGTTACTATTTGTAATCCCATATAAAAGGATTTCTCTTTTTCTAAACCATATTTAGATAAAATCACGGTATTGCAAGAGTAAAAAAGCACAAGAACAAACAGTATATATATCCTTTTGATCATATTATTTTGATTACTATGTTAGTATAAAATACATTGAGCAAAGCGAAAAAATCTAAAAGCGAAGCGCTCCAAAAGTGCGTCAGCACGCTCCAAAAGCGCAGCGGTCTAAAAGCGAAGCGATCTACTCTTTAAGCATCTCAATAAACGAAATCAAATCCAAACCTTCGTGAAGTTTCCCGTTCACAATCGCAATAGGAATCGAAGAAATCATCACATCTTGGCGTTTCATTTTAGAAACGGTATTCCAGAAAAACTCCTTATATCGTTCACTTTCAGAAATATCAAATGCTTTATGTGGAATACGGTTGGCTTTCAACATTCCAATCAATTTCTCACACTTTGAACATTCACCTTTAATAAAAATTATAGTTTCGCCATTATCGATTAAATAATCGAGTTCTTTCCAAGTTTTTACGTTGGTTTCCAAGCTCAATGCTTGTAACTTATCATCAAACGAAGAAAAATAAGTGTAGGTTGGCGTCGCATCTTTCAGTGGAATCAACGTGATCAATAACACTTTAGTATGGGCAGGAACTTTCTTAATCACAGGACGAAAAGCACTTTTACGAAAACCTTCTCCATCGACCTTAAAAAAAACTTCTTTCAAGGTTTTCGTATGATTAATGGCGTAAAATATAACTTTATTCTTCTCTGTAACCTCTACAATTTCAATGGCTTCTGTTTGTGCGTTTGCTGAGAATATCCAAAAAAAACAGCCTAAAAAAGTAATTAAAATAGCTTTCAATATATGTATTTTTCTATTATTGTTAATTAACAATTAAAATCAATTATTATACCGCAAAATAATTTTATTTGCCCTGTAATAATGGTAAATTTACAGTTTTAAACAAAAAAATGGAGTTAAAACTAAAAAATCCCATCTGCTTTTTCGATTTGGAAACCACTGGAATCGATGTCGCAAATGACAGAATCGTAGAAATTGCTATACTCAAAGTATATCCTAACGGAAACAAAGAAAGTAAAACGTGGTTGGTAAATCCTGAAATGCCAATTCCGCCACATATTTCTGAAATTCATGGAATTACGGATGATAAAGTGGCAAATGAACCCAACTTTAAGGCGCTATCTAAAGAAATCTACAACATGATAAAAGATAGTGATTTGGCAGGCTATAATTCGGATCGATTTGACATTCCGTTATTGGCAGAAGAATTGTTGCGTGCAGACATTGATTTTGACATGAAAAGTAGAGTCTCCATAGATGTGCAAACAATTTTTCATAAAATGGAAAAACGCACCTTGTCTGCGGCTTACAAATTTTATTGTGGAAAAGAACTCGAAGGCGCACACGGCGCTGAAGTTGATACAAACGCTACCTATGAAGTCTTAAAATCACAATTAGATCGGTATGAGGAATTAGAGAATGATGTGCGAAAACTAAGTGAATTTACGACGCGTAAAAAAATGGCAGATTTTGCAGGATTCATCATTTATGATAAAGATGATGAAGAAATCTTTTCATTTGGAAAGCACAAAGGGAAAAAAGTGGAGGTTGTTTTGGAAGAAGAACCAGGCTATTTCGGTTGGATTCTCAACGCAAACTTTCCGTTATACACCAAAAAAGTGCTCACAGCAATCAAATTAAGAAAGTTAAATACAAAATTTTAGGTATAAAAATGATGAGAAACGCTACCATAGTACTCATTACATTTTTAAATTTATGCTTTGTACAAGCGCAAAAAAATATCTCGGGAACGATTATAAATCAACAAACAAACGAACCGATTGCGTATGCACATTTGATCATTCCATCTGAAAAAAGAGGAACAACCTCAGACAGTAACGGAAAGTTTGAATTTACAGTGCCTGAAGCATGGTTAGGGAAAATACTGAAAATAACCTGTGTTGGTTTTGAAGATAAAAAAATAGCACTTCAACGTGGAAAAGATGTCGTAATTAACATGAAACCTTCGGTAGAGTTTCTAAATGAAGTGCAAATAGCGAACGCAGTAAAAGGAGAATTGCTCCGTGTGAATTCGTTTCGTGGGAAAAAAAGTATTGGGTTAGGAAACTTTAGTGGTGGTGCATATCCGTCCATGTTTGCTCGGTATTATCCGTTCAATGAAAATCTTGGAGTAGAAAACTATCTCAAAGAAGTTTCTGTATTTTTCTTTAAAGAAGGAAGGCGAAATGCGAAATTTCGCTTGCGAATTGTTGCTGCTTCGGAAGAAAAAATGCCTGAAGATGACTTGGTAGAACCTTTTATTGTGGCGATAACGTACAAGCAAGCAAAAGCAAAAATAAAAATGCCAGGGAATGGAATTGAAATTCCGCGAGAAGGTTTTTTTGTCGTGGTTGAACATTTATTTATTGAAGAAAATGCTTTTGAAGAAACTATTCATCTCAAAGTGAATGATACAATGAATGTGAGAGACATCAAACAAAAGCGATATGCACCAATATTCAAAGGAATTGTAGAAGAAAATGACATATCGTTTTCCTATTATATGACAGTGAATGGCTGGAAAAAAGTGCAAAAGTTAAAAATGCCACGCGCCAGCTTTAAAGAAAATGAAGTTGTTGCGCCAGCATTTAAATTAAAATTAACGAATTAAGTAAAAAAAGAAGATGAAAATTATTTGCATCGGACGAAATTATACAGAACATATTGCGGAGCTTGCAAATGAAAAGCCAGCAGATCCTGTAATTTTTATGAAAACGGATACGTCTATACTTTTAAAGAAGCAACCGTTTTTTATTCCTGATTTTTCAAAAGAAATTCATCATGAGGTGGAAGTCTTGGTAAAAATTAATAAATTGGGAAAATATATTGATCAGAAGTTTGCGCACAAATATTATGATGAAATTAGCGTAGGGATTGATTTTACAGCGCGCGATTTACAGTCAAAATTAAAAGAAAAAGGATTGCCGTGGGAAAAAGCAAAAGCTTTTGACGGTTCGGCAGTTGTGGGAAAATGGATTTCAAAAGACCAATTTGCCGATGTGAACGATCTCAATTTTAAATTAGAAAAAAATAACGAAATTGTTCAACAAGGAAATACCAAACAAATGCTTTGGAAAATTGACGAGTTAATTGCTTATGTTTCACAATATTTCACCCTAAAAATAGGGGATATTATATTTACAGGAACACCAGCTGGTGTCAGCAAAGTACATACTGACGATCGGTTGACAGGATATTTAGAAGGACAAGAATTATTTTCAATACAAGTAAAATAAAAAATGGGCTATAATTTAGAGAAAGTAAACGCTATATCTGATGGAGATAAAGATTTTATAGAAGCTGTTGTGATCGCTTTTATAGAAGAAATTCCAGAAGATCTTGTGAAATTTGAACAAGAAGTAAAAGCGGGAAACTACAAAGAAATATATCAGGTGAGTCATAAAATAAAGCCTAATTTGGATTTATTGGGCATGCAAGAATCCTATGATATCAACCTTCAAATATTGAGTTGGTCAAAAGAAGAAACTAACATGGCGGATATTGCGACGACTTTTGACACGTTACTTGCAAAAATCAATTCAAATATTGATGAATTGAAAAAAGAATTCAACTTACCATAACAGATGATTGCAGAAATAATTACCATTGGCGATGAAATTCTCATCGGACAAATTGTGGACACAAATTCCGTATTTATCTCCAAAGCACTCAATGAAATTGGTATCTCTGTGCATCAAATTACGTCTATTCAAGATGACAAGCAACACATTTTAGAAGCTTTAGAAGCTGCGAAAGCAAAAGCAGATGTAGTGCTCATTACTGGCGGATTAGGGCCAACAAAAGATGATATTACCAAACATACTTTGTGTGAATATTTTGAAGATACCTTGGTGAAAAATGAGGCTGTTTTGGCACATATTGAAGAATTATTTGCTAAATATATTACATCTTCAATCATCTCCAATATGAATCGCGATCAAGCATTAGTGCCGTCCAAAGCACAAGTTTTGATGAATCATTACGGAACTGCGCCAGGAATGTGGTTGGTAAAAGACCAAACAGTTTTTATTTCCATGCCAGGCGTTCCTTATGAAATGCGCGGATTAATGACCAATTACATCATTCCGAAACTACAAGAAGAATTTGAAAGACCTTTTATATATCACAAAACTATTTTAACGTATGGAATGGGCGAAAGTAGTATTGCGATGAAAATAGAAGATTGGGAAAATAACCTGCCAGCAAATGTAAAACTAGCTTATTTGCCTAATTTTGGAAAAGTCAGACTTCGATTGACAGGAAAAGGAGTAAACAAAGAGCAAATGATCAAAACGGTGGATGATTATGCTCAAAAACTCTATCCAATCATTGGCGATATCATTCAAGGAATTGAAGGAGAAAGTAATATTGTAACACAAATAGGAGCATTGTTAGTGGCAAAAGGGCAAAAATTGGCTGCTGCCGAAAGTTGTACAGGCGGACGTATTGCGGCTCAAATTACAGAAGAATCAGGTGTTTCAGCATTTTTCAATGGAAGTGCGGTAACTTACTCTGTACAATCAAAAATAGAGCTATTAGGTGTTTCAGAAGCCATCATAAACCAACATTCTGTCGTAAGTGCGGAAGTTGTGGAAGCGATGGCAAAAGGCGCTCAAAAAATCTATCATACAGATTATGCCATTGCAACCACAGGAAATGCCGGACCCACTAAAGGAAACTCGGATGCCGAAGTTGGTACTGTGTTTATAGGAATAGCAACTCCTAACGGAATCATTTCGCAAGAATTTAATTTTGGACAGCCAAGAGAAAAGGTAGTAAACAAAGCCGTTACGAAAGCTTTTCAAATGTTACTTGAAGAAATTTTAAAAAACAGTAAATAAATATTTGCTGAGAAAATAAAAAAATGTAAATTTGCACCTCGTTTTTGAATAACTTAAAAGTTTAGTACAGATGTCTAGAATTTGTGAATTAACAGGTAAAAAAGCAATGGTTGGGAATAACGTTTCCCACGCAATGAATAAGACAAAGCGCAAATTTAATGCGAATCTTACAAAAAAGCGTTTTTACATACCTGAAGAAGATAAGTGGGTAACTTTGAAAATATCTACTTCAGCATTAAAAACAATTAATAAAAAAGGAATCTCTGCGGTGCTTAAAGAAGCAAGAGCAAACGGTTTCATTAAGTAATATACAGTCATAAAGTATAAATACCAAAGTAATGGCGAAGAAAGGAAATAGAGTTCAAGTGATACTAGAATGTACAGAGCATAAAGCTTCTGGACAGGCAGGAACTTCACGTTATATCACAACAAAGAATAAGAAAAATACTCCGGACAGATTAGAGATTAAGAAATTTAATCCAATCTTAAAGAAAATGACTGTTCATAAAGAAATAAAATAATTAGTCATGGCAAAGAAAGCAGTAGCATCCTTACAAACAGGATCAAAAAGATTAACAAAAGCAATTAAAATGGTAAAATCTCCAAAATCTGGAGCTTACACATTTGTAGAATCAATCATGTCACCTGAAAAAGTTGACACTTGGTTAAAAGAATAAGTATACAAACACTATACAATATTAAAAGCTACTTTCGAAAGAGAGTAGCTTTTAGTTTTTATACATGAACGCAAAAGATGACAGTTTTTCATGTTTGCGAGTTAGGCAAGATAATTGACTTCTGACTTGTATAAAAATAGCAATGCAAAACATACCATAATTTTGAGTATCTTGTTTTGCAATTTGTACAATCAATCAAGATTGTAATCGCATTAAAAATAGTACTACAAATTATGAGTTTTTTTAAAAGAATATTTTCATCAGAAAAAAAAGAAACACTCGATAAAGGATTAGAGAAATCTAAATCAAGTTTTTTATCTAAATTAACAAAGGCTGTTGCCGGAAAAAGCAAAGTTGATGATGAAGTTTTAGATAATTTAGAAGAAGTATTAGTCAGTAGTGATGTTGGCGTGGATACCACCTTAAAAATTATTGATCGAATAGAAGCGAGAGTTGCCAAAGATAAATACTTAGGAACGGACGAACTCAACAAAATTCTTCGCGAAGAAATCGCAGGATTATTATCCGAAACCAATTCTGGGGAAGAAACAGAATATACCATTCCAGCAAATAAAAAACCGTATGTATTAATGGTTGTTGGTGTAAATGGTGTTGGAAAAACGACCACCATTGGAAAACTGGCGTATCAATTTAATAGGCAAGGTTTAAAAGTTGTTTTAGGTGCTGCGGATACCTTTAGAGCGGCTGCCATAGATCAATTGCAAGTGTGGGCAGATAGAGTTAATGTTCCGTTGGTAAAACAAAGCATGGGAAGCGATCCGGCTTCGGTAGCTTTTGATACCCTAAAATCGGGAGTTGCACAAGACGCAGATGTCATTATCATTGATACTGCTGGACGATTGCACAATAAAGTAAACTTAATGAAGGAATTGACGAAAGTCAAAAAAGTCATGCAAAAAGTAATTGATGATGCGCCACACGATGTATTATTAGTGTTAGATGGTTCTACGGGGCAAAACGCTTTTGAACAGGCAAAACAGTTTACAGCCGCAACGGAAGTAACTTCATTAGCCGTCACAAAATTGGATGGAACAGCAAAAGGTGGCGTTGTGATTGGAATCTCTGATCAATTTCAAATTCCTGTAAAATACATTGGCGTAGGAGAAGGAATCGAAGATTTACAGGTATTCAACAAATACGAATTTGTAGATTCATTCTTTTCAAAATAAAAAAAAATCTCAGATACGAAAGTTGTCGTATCTGAGATTTTTCATTCTCCATAAAGTACATGGACTCGTTTTTTTAGCAATAACGGATGTTGTTATATCACAGTTCCTTTCGGAATCACAGCGCCTTTTTTGAGTACAACAATTCCTTGTTTAATGCAGTACGTATCTGTTTCTACATCTTCTAAATGATCGCCTCCATTGATTTTTACATCATCACCAATGCGACAATTTTTGTCAACGATGGCATTTTTGATGTAACAACGTTCCCCAATTCCCATGAGTATAGGAATTTTCTTTTTATCAATTTCTTCTAAAGATTCATAATGATCGCTTCCCATCATGTACGTATTGATGACCACCGATTCTTTTCCAATACGTGAACGAATTCCAATGACAGAACGTTCTATTTTAGCCGCATGAATAATACAACCATCCGCAATAACAGTTCGGTCTAGTGACGTTCCTGATATTTTTGAAGTCGGTAACATTCTTGCACGTGTGTAAATGCGTTGTTTTTGATCGTATAAATTGAATTTTGGAATGTCGTCTGTCAACCCAAGATTGGCTTCAAAAAACGAATCAATATTTCCAATATCTGTCCAATAACCTTCGTATTGAAAACTCACGGTTTTGTGTTCGTGTATGCTTTGTGGAATGATTTCTTTTCCAAAATCAACCGTGTCTGGATTATCCATCAATTTGATGAGTAAGTCTCTATTGAAAATGTAAATTCCCATAGAAGCTAGGTATTTTCTACCTTTGCTTTCCATTTCTTCGCTTACGTCCGATGTCCAATCAGGTAATAATTCTGCTTTTGGTTTTTCAATAAATGACGTAATTACATTTTGCTCGTTTGTTTTTAAGATTCCAAATGAGGTGGCATCTTTAGCATCTACAGGAAGTGTTGCAATAGAAATTTCGGCTCCCGATTCTTCATGTTTACTAATCATTTCGTTGAAATCCATTTGATATAATTGATCTCCTGAAAGGATAAGCGCATATTCAAAATCGTGCGCTAAAAAATGGTGCATACTTTGTCGTACTGCATCCGCCGTTCCTTGAAACCATTTGTCACTCGAAATGGTTTGTTCTGCCGCAAGGACATCCACAAACGCCGAACTGAAAAAACTAAAGTGATACGTATTTGAGATATGTTTATTCAAGGATGCAGAGTTGAACTGCGTTAATACAAACATACGTTTGATATCTGAATTGATACAGTTTGAAATAGGAATATCTACCAACCTGTATTTTCCTGCAATTGGCACAGCAGGTTTTGATCGAGCTTGCGTTAAAGGATATAATCGTGAACCTTGTCCACCACCTAAAATGATGCTTAGTACTTTGTCGTTAATCATGTCTTTATAGTATGGATTTGTATAATGCTTCTGTTTGTTTTGCAATGGCTTTCCAGTCAAAATAGTCTTCCACGCGTTTTCTGCTGGCGATTGCCATATGATTTCTGAGTGCTGAGTCGTTGACAATTTTGTTAACACCTTCCGCCAAATCTTTGGAAAATTTTTTGGGATTTACAGGTTCAAAAGGCGCTGTATTTTGTTGTTCCACTTGTACTAAAATTCCTGTTTCGTTATGAATGACAACTTCTTTAATGCCACCAACAGCACTGGCTACCACGGGTGTTTTACAAGCCATGGCTTCAATATTTATAATTCCAAACGGTTCATAGATAGATGGGCAACAGAAAACTGTAGCGTGCGAATACAATTGAATAATATCAGCTTTTGGCAACATTTCGGCAATCCAAAATACATTTTTTCGTATTTGTTTGACTGTATCAAAGCTTTCCTTCATTTCTTGTTCAATTTCGGCTGTATCTGGCGCACCAGCACATAACACAACTTGCGTATTTTCATCAATATGTTTGATAGCATTTACAAGATGAATGATTCCTTTTTGACGTGTAATTCTTCCCACAAATAATACATACGGTTTTGCGGGATCTATATTGAATTTTTCAAGAATTGTTTTTTCAGGCGTGTATTGATATTGCTCCAGATTGATTCCGTTGTAGATCACTTTTATTTTATCTTCTGCAACGTTGAAATAGTTTACTACGTCAATTTTTGTTTCTTCCGATACGGCAATAATCGCATCCGCCATTTCAATCGCAGTTTTTTCAATCCATGAAGAAGCGTCATAGCCATTTCCGAGTTGCTCGCGTTTCCAAGGTCGTAACGGTTCTAACGAATGTGTAGTGATGACTAATGGAGTTCCGTAACATAGTTTTGCCATGATTCCAGCAAATTGCGCATACCAGGTATGACAATGTACTACATTGGCGTCAATTGTATCGGCATTCATGTTAAGATTCGTGTTGAGTGTATTGAAAACCGGTTTTAGTTTTTTGTCTGTATTGGCAAAACTTGGATGATCGCCTGAAAATCCTTTGATAGTTAAATTGTGTTCTTGCACATCTTGATCGCCAAAACTTCGCACTTCCACTTCCATGAGTTGCTTCAATTCGTCAGCTAAATATTCAACATGAACTCCAGCGCCACCATAGACATACGGTGGAAATTCTTTGGTAAAAAAAAGTACTTTCATTGATTCGTTTTTCAAGCTTTTTAGTTTCTTTGATTGTAATGCTTTACAAATTACTTAATTAATATGAAATACGAGCTATATTTTTTGTCTTGAAATAGATAATAATAATCTAAAACGTTTTCGTAATGTTAAACTATTTGTAACGACCAATAAAAACATAAATTTATTCTTAAATTCACACTATGAAAAAGATTTTATTACTTGCAATTTCCAGCTTATTTTTAAGTTGTAATTCATCTGCACAAGAAAAAAAAGAAACGACTGCGCAACAAGAAACTTTTAAGGTTTCAAAAACAGAAGCCGAGTGGAAAGCACAGTTAAGTTCGGAAGCTTTTTATGTATTACGTAAAGCCGGAACCGAACGCGCTTTTAGCAGTCCGTTGAATAAAAACTATGAAAAAGGAACGTTTCATTGTGCTGGCTGTAATACACCTTTATTTAAAAGTGAACACAAGTTCGATTCTGGAACAGGTTGGCCAAGTTTTGATCGTGAGATTAAAGGAAATGTATCGTATTCCACAGATTATGATCTTGGATATGCACGCACCGAAGAACATTGTGCTACGTGTGGCGGACATTTAGGTCATGTTTTTGATGATGGCCCACGAAAAACCACCGGAAAGCGGCATTGTATTAATGGTGTTGCGTTGAAATTTGTGCCGGAGAGTTAGACTTCTGAGATTATTAGCCTTTTTAGATTGTTAGTGAAAGTACGATTGTGATTTTAATTCTACATTCACACTCTACATTTTAACTATAAATTTTCTATGATATGAATTCTGTAGCAGTAAATTATTTGGAAAGTACGCGCAAACAGTTTGCCTATTATAAGAGTTTGGGCGAAAAAACCTTTGCGCAACTGAATGATGAAGAAATTCATTGGCAACCGAACGACGACAGCAATAGCGTTGCGATTATTGTAAAGCATATTGTGGGGAATATGTTGAGTCGTTGGACAAATTTCCTTACGGAAGATGGCGAAAAGGAATGGCGACACCGCGATACCGAATTTGAAGATACTTTTACTTCAAAAGCTGAAATGCTTGCCGCTTGGTCAGCAGGTTGGAACTGCTTGTTTGCTGCGATTGATCCATTAAAACCTGAAGACGTTTCCCGAATTATTTATATTCGGAATCAAGGACATACCGTTATGGAAGCCATCACGCGACAATTGTGTCATTATCCGTATCATATTGGTCAGCTCGTATATGTTGGTAAGTTGATTCGTGGACATGAATGGACTTCGTTATCCATACCGAAAGGGAAATCATCTACCTATAATGCTGATAAATTTAGCAAAGAAAAAGGCAAACGGCATTTTACGGATGATTTGTAAGTTAGACTTTTTTTAGACTGCTTAGATTGTTGGATATTTAGGTTGCTAACCAGTCATATTTAATTCAAAATTACTTCACTCTTATTCCCAATACTTAATTTCTATATTTTTTATTGGATGAAGTTCACAAATATTTTCTTCTGATTTTGCATCAATGTTTGCGAAGTTTGTTTTTTGAATTCAATAATGAATCTGTTTTATACAGAAATACATTTTATGAGTCACAAAACTTCCTATTTCGCATCGAATTATTTTTTTATTTTCAGCATATTTCTATCTACAATGTTTATTTCTCAAAATAACATTTGTAAAAAGAGTATAATATGCAATCCAGTGTGTATTTTCTTCTATGATATATTATTTTACACAAAAAAAATGACACGTAAATTTTAAACTTTTTAAAAAATATATGTTGATGAGTCTCAGTAAAACAAAGGTTTTCAGAGATATACATCAAAAAAATCTTCACTTTTTTTTAAAAAAATACTGATCGTAAATATTTTTAATTTATATTTATGTAAGAAAAAAAGTATTACGCAAGGTTAACATAACTTATTTCTTATGTACATAAAATAATTTTTATTAAATTGTCGAAGAATATGAAATCTGAGTAAACAGTATTGTCTTTAAGTTGGTTCAACTAATGAACGTAATATACGATATAGAAAGAATAATACTCTTGAAATGAGCAAGTACGAATCGACGAGTCGGGATGCAAAAACCAACTTGCACGCTAAATGACAGCGACTATAAATTTGTACTATTTAGCATTAACCATTTAAATTATAAAATTATGAAAAATTTATTTTTTGCTTTAGCATTCATGTTCATCGGAAGTTTTGCTTTCGCTAACAACAACACAACAACCGAAGTACTAAACACAAACGCAATTGAGCTAACAACTGAATCCGTATCAGAAGTTGTAGCTACTGATGTAATCATCGTTATAACTACTGTTATAACTGATTATTACATTGATGGAGAATATGTTGGTTCTACAATAGAGCAATATATTGACGTTTATATTATTGAATAGTATCAATAAATCAAAAAAAATATGGGGAGAAATTCTCCCCATAAACAATAAAGTATTAAATTAAATATGTACATCATGAAAAAAATCGCCTCACTTTTTAGTTTTTTTGTTATAATTATTCAACCTATGCTATCACAAAATATCAAATCTGTAGTTGTAGAATATCAACAGAAAATGAATATTGATGAAGAAAAAATATCTCAATATCCAGAATCTATTCAACAAGTTTTAAGAGCAAAAGCAAAGTGGGAACCAGCAATTTTAGTTCATACAGACAAAGGTTCTTACTACACAACACAAGATAAAATTGAGACAAAAACTACACAGCATGATGCAAGAAAAAAAACTACTGTAAAAAGCGGAAATAAATGCTACTTCAAAAATTTTGAATCCAATAATTTGTATACTCAATATGAAATGTACAATGAAACTGTTATCATTGAAGATAAGTTGATGAAATATGATTGGAAACTTGAATCTGAAGAAAAAATTATTGACAATATAAAATGCAAAAAAGCATCAACTGTGGATTCTAATGGAAAACAAATTACGGTATGGTATACAGATAAGTTTGGTATTAATAATGGACCTGCTGATTATCACGGGCTTCCTGGTTTGATTGTTTATGCAGAAGATGGAAAATATTCATATAAAATGAGTAAAATAGAATTTTCTGAAAAAGATGTTGCTCTGTTAAAACCAAGTGAAGATGGAGTAAAAGTAACACCAGAAGAATATGAAAAGCTTTATGTAAACCGTAAGGAAAATGAAACAAGAAAAGGAAACAAAATCACAACTAGAAGGGTTATTCAAAACTAGTGTAGTATCATTTTTACTGTTACTTTTCGTCAATTTTTCTGCTTATTCCCAAAATACAATTAAAGGAATTGTAAAAGATTCTTTAACTACTAAAGCAATTTTTAATGCAACTGTTCAAATATTAGATGTTGAAACAGATAATATTATTGCGTATAGTATTACCAACAAAAAAGGTGAATTTTCCAATACAATTGATGAAACAGCAATAACTCAATTCAAGCTAAAAATTAATCATCTAGGATATACAAACTTTAGTAAAGTTTTTAAAAGGCCATTTCCCGAATTCTTAGAAATACAACTCTCAGAAAATCTAAATGCTTTGGATGCCGTTGTCTTAGAAATTGAAAATGAATTTAAGATTAAAAAAGATACGATTTCTTTTAATCTCAAAAAAGTAAGAGACAGTTCAGAAGTTGTTTTAAAAGATTTGGTAGAAAAATTACCCGGAATTACAATTGATGATAATAAAAAAATAGAATTTCAAGGTCAGAAAATTGATAAAATCTTGATTGATGGTAATGAGTTTTTTGGTAAAAAACACGAAATGGCAACCGAAAATATTCCAGCAGATGCTGTCGCAGGAATTGATTTATTGACAAATTTTAAAGATTTTGATCAATTAAATACTTCAAAAAAAGACGGTAAAATTGTTCTTAATATAAGTCTTCACAAAGATTATAAAGGAAAAATTATCGGTAATATTGATGCAAATTACGGAGCTGAAAACCGCTATTTATTCCATACCAACTTATTCAATTTTTCCACTAAAGGAAATGTTGCCTTTGTTTCAGATTTAAATAATACGGGGGAAAGTGCCGTAAATATCCTCGATTATATTGAACTAAAAGGAGGAATTGAAGCTTTTATAGATGACTTTAGTGGTGGCTCAGGAACATATACAATAGACGATTCTAAGTTTCCTAGATATGTACTTACTGATGACAGAGTTGATACACGAACTGTAAATTTCAATTCTATCAATTTTACACGTTCTTTTTCCGATAAAACAAAATTTAACGGATATGTGATTTTTGACAAAACAAAACAAACAGAACTTGAATTTTTAGAAAAAGAAATTTTCAGTGCTACAACACCAGAAACATTATTTGAGAATCAAGAAAATAAAAACGATAACTTTCTAATTAACAGCTACTTTAATTTTGCGTACAAACCAAACTTTAATCAATCATTCAAATACCAACTAAAAGTTAACAGTTTTAGTGTTGATAATAACCTAGATATTGTAAATATTAACGGAAACATCTTTGATGTTACCACAGATGAAAAAGATTTTGGGATAGGTCAAAATTTTAATTACAAGCAAAACTTATCTGATAAGTTTCAAATCAATACTTCAATTTCCTATGACTACAAGAAAAATGAAGACAACGAAAGTATCGTTTCTAATAATCCGTTTTTAGATTTGACATTCAATGCGAATGACTTTTCTTTACGCAATACATTTGATACAATTGAGAAAATTTTTAATCAACGAAATACACTTTCATACCAAATGACGGATCGTACATCGTTTGAATATATACTTCAATTCAATAACACTAATGTCTCATTAACGAATATTACAGATAATGACACTATGTTTAATACCGATATTACACGTAAAATTGGATTGCTATCTAACCAATTTTCGGCAAGGCATCGTTTTAAAAATGGAATAAGTATAAATGCTAAATTGAATACTATTTTTGCAAATACGGAGGTGAATATTGCTAAAAAGAATTTTGTATGGTGGAATCCTAGCTTAAATTTTGACTACAAAATTAACAGACAACGAAATATTGGTGTTGGTTACTCAAGAACGAATACATTCATAGGGAATCAATATATTTTTGAAGATCAACTAATTAGAGATTATCAAACAATTATTACTCAGGTTGAAAATGATATTTTCATACCCATTACAAGCAATGTGTATAAATTTAAATTTTCAAACTTTAGACAAGCAAAAAATAGTTTACTTAGCATAAGTGCTACATATTCTCAAAATAAAGACGACATTAGTTTTAATACTATATTTACTTCTAATAATACTGTTTTCAGAGACGTTTTACGTGCTGATAATCAAATTTGGGAAATAAATTTAGATTATTCAAAACCTTTTTTTAAACTCCCTTTTAGAAATAAATACAGAATTACATACACAACTAAAAATTCTGAAAATAAATTCAACAATGAATTCAACGAAATAGAGGCTACTACTTTCAAAGCTTTAGTGACCTCAACTTCAAATTTTAAAAAGTTTCCAATACAAGTAAATCTATCTCTTTCCTATTCTAATTATGAAACTAAAAATACTTTTGAACGTTTGAATTTTTCTACCAATACATTCAAATCATCTATTGGCTTGAACGGAAAACTATTTAAAAAGATTTTCTGGGATACGTCTTATGGATATGCAAAAGTGAATACCGCACAACTTTCTAACGAAATTAACATGCTCAATTTTAACCTTCGGTATACAACTAAAAACAAACGTATTCAATTCCATGTAAGAGGAAACAATATTTTAAATATTGACTCTAATGATAACATTTCGCAAATATTTACTGATAGTTACAACCAAACGTCTAGCTACCGATTATTACGAGGTTATATTACTCTTGGAATGAAATACGATTTTTAAGAAACTACTCCCAAACAACACGTAACTTCTGAATCCTTTTCGAAGTCATCAAAGTTCATTTTAAATGCTTTATTGATGACATTGGAAATCTTTTTGGGATGTGATTTGTGTTTTAGATTTTAAGATACAATCAGCGCAAATAGTTTCGAAATTTTGAAAACCAAAATACTCCTAGAAAAATTAAGGCCGGAAGCACTAACAAAACAAGAATTACTTCTCCAATTCCTTCAATTCTATCACTATCTAAGCATTGCTTTGCAACATAAATAGCTGTCAGAATATATACTACTTGGTTGATGGTGTAGATAACTAATCCCTTTTTTCGTTTTTTAAATAACATTACCGTGCCAATTATTGTGCCTAAAGAGCTTACAGTCCATAATAATCCTGTAACAAATATAGAGACGTCTTTTAAAGCAGATCCAAAAATTAGGTAAAATAACCCGATTAATATAACATGAATAGGTCCCGCAAGTGTTAATACACAAAGAACTGTGTAGATTGCAGGATATCGTTTTTTTTCTGTCATTACAGCATTCGTTTCTTGGCTTTGTGAAAAAGTTTCTACTTCCTGAATTTCATTTACTTTCTCCACTTCTTGAAGTTCTTGTTTTGCACCACATTCTGGACAAAACTTAACATCTAAAGTTATTTCTTGGTTGCATGCAGTACAGTTTTTCATATCATTTGTTTTCAGAGATTTACAGCTAGCTAATATACATTAAATAATTTCTGCAAGGTTTCGTTCAAAATATGTGAAATAATCTTTTCGGTTGAAAATTAAAATTTCGAGGAGTTAATGGCTATTAGCCATTAAAAATATTTTTTAAATTCTATATCTGGATAGCTTGGTAAGGTATTTTCAATCAAAATATATTTTGATTTTAATAATGCTCGATGTGACATACTTTGTCTTTTAAATTTCGTTATCTAATTGGTTTTCAAGATAACTCAAAAAATAAAATTTTAAATAGAAAAGTATTTTCCTAAATGATTAACTACCTAATAACTCAAAACCGACAACATCTAAAATACCAAGAGTGCAGTGATATCAAAGCACAAGCGTGACTAATAGCGTAGCACATATAACAATACTTCTGTTGAACTTGCCAAAGCAAAAACAAGTATAGAAAGTTTATAGTTCCCGTAGAATTGCGTAAATTTGCATTTCGAAATTAGACAACTAAATTTTAAGATATGAATACATACGATATCATCGTTTTAGGAAGTGGTCCTGGTGGATATGTTACGGCAATTAGAGCTTCTCAATTAGGATTTAAAACCGCAGTTATTGAGAAAGAAAGTCTAGGTGGCGTTTGCTTAAATTGGGGCTGTATTCCAACAAAAGCTCTATTGAAATCAGCACAGGTTTTTGAATATTTAAAACATGCCGAAGATTATGGCTTATCTGTAAAAGATGCTGATAAAGATTTTGACGCGGTGGTAAAACGTAGTCGTGGTGTTGCTGATGGAATGAGCAAAGGTGTTCAGTTTTTAATGAAGAAAAATAAAATTGACGTGTTGGAAGGTTTTGGAACACTGAAAGCTGGAAAAAAAGTTGATGTAAAAGACAAAGACGGAAAAGTTACTGAATACAGCGCACAACATATTGTCATTGCAACAGGAGCACGCTCGCGCGAATTGCCAAATTTGCCACAAGATGGTAAAAAAGTAATTGGATATAGAGAAGCAATGACATTACCAACGCAACCTAAAAAAATGATTGTAGTTGGATCTGGTGCCATTGGTGTTGAATTTGCCTATTTCTACAACTCTATGGGTACAGAAGTTACGATTGTAGAATACATGCCAAGAATTGTTCCTGTGGAAGATGAAGATGTATCAAAACAATTAGAGCGTTCATTCAAGAAAAGTGGTATCAAAATTATGACGTCTGCGGAAGTAACTTCAGTAGATACTTCTGGAAGTGGTGTAAAAGCGACTGTAAAAACGAAAAAAGGCGAAGAAGTGTTAGAAGCTGATATCGTACTTTCGGCTGTCGGAATCAAAACAAACATTGAAAACATTGGTTTAGAAGCTGTCGGAATTGCGACGGATAGAGATAAAATCTTAGTAAACGATTATTACCAAACAAACATTCCAGGATATTACGCAATTGGTGATGTTACGCCAGGACAAGCATTAGCGCACGTTGCTTCTGCGGAAGGAATTTTGTGTGTAGAAAAAATTGCAGGAATGCATGTAGAAGCGTTAGACTACGGAAATATTCCGGGTTGTACCTATTGTTCACCTGAAATTGCTTCTGTTGGATTCACAGAGCAACAAGCAAAAGACAAAGGCTACGATATCAAAGTTGGAAACTTCCCATTCTCAGCTTCTGGAAAAGCAAGTGCTAGTGGCGCAAAAGAAGGTTTCGTAAAAGTAATTTTTGATGCAAAATATGGCGAATGGCTAGGTTGTCACATGATTGGCGCTGGCGTAACCGATATGATTGCCGAAGCCGTTTTAGGCAGAAAACTTGAAACTACTGGGCACGAAGTATTAAAAACAGTACATCCTCATCCAACCATGAGTGAAGCAGTGATGGAAGCTGTTGCGGCGGCTTATGATGAAGTCATTCACTTATAAAACATACTAAAAAGCTGCTCATTGAGCAGCTTTTTTTATATAACCATATGAGTTAAAATTTGTGTACAAAACCTCGTAGAGAGTTTTAAACAAACTAAAAAATAGTATACATTAATATGGAGCCAATTCGTTTAGAAACCAACACATTAAAAGCATTTCGCATCATTGCAATTTTAGAAGGAATTTCATTTATCGCATTTTTTATCACAATGCCGTTAAAATATTATATGGAAATGCCTACGCCGAATAAAATTGTGGGAATGACACACGGAGTTTTGTTCATTATTTACGTTTTAGTTGCGTATATGGTTACGGAAGAACAAAAATGGAAACGTAAAAGTTTCGGAATCTTATTTTTAGCTTCATTAATTCCTTTTGCAACGTTTTATCTGGAGCGAAAGTATTTGAGAGCAAAGTAGTTCTTGAGATTTCAGTTGTAAAACTAGATTTTTTCACAAGTTGTAGCTCATTTTTTTTACTTTTCATTGTCAAAACATTGTTTATGTTTTAATTACGGTTTTCTCGTCATGCATTACGATTTGTTTTTCGGTTAAAAATATTTGGTTTTAAAAAAATAGGTTACAAAACTAAAAAAACAGACAAAGAAATCTTCAAAGTCAAAACCTCAAAACAACTAAAGAATCCTCAAAAAAATCTCAAAAAAAATCACTTTTCAACAATTATATACAACTATAACGTTATCGTTAATAATTAGAGGTTTCAAAGCTTTTAAATATCTAAAGTTTTCCGTTTTTTTACATATTAAACCAAACAGTACTACATGATTGTAAATACAGAATTAGAACAAAAAGGAAATTTATTTCCCTCAAAAATACTACGCTTTCGAAAAGATGTAGATACATTTTACTTTACCGCTGAAAATGATGTTGTATTGCAATTGCGAATCTTACGCGATAGTGTCCTACGTTTTCGCTACACAACCACTGGAACATTTGAAAATGATTTCTCCTATGCCATCACAAAATATGCGAGTACAGGATACAATCATCTTGAAATAGAAGAAGACGATGAGAAATACAAAATCACAACGTCTAAACTCATTTGTCACATTGCGAAAGAAAACATGCGTATTTCATTGTATGACGCACTAGATCATACGTTAATCAACGAAGACGAACTAGGTTTCCATTGGGAAGAAAGTTACGAGTTTGGTGGAAACATCGTAAAAATGAGTAAAACCATCAACGAGCGTGAAAGTTACTTCGGATTAGGCGATAAGCCCGATCATTTAAACCTCAAAGGAAAACGTTTTGAAAACTGGGTGACAGATTCGTATGCATACGGAAAATCGACAGATCCCATCTACAAAGCCATTCCATTTTTCACCGGATTGCACCACAACAAAGCCTACGGAATCTTTTTTGATAACACATTCCGTTCCTATTTTGACTTTGGAAACGAACGCAGAAATGTAACAAGTTTTTGGGCGCAAGGTGGCGAAATGAACTACTATTTCATCTACGGACCGCAAATGCAAGATGTGGTAGAAAACTATACAGATTTAACAGGAAAACCACATCAACTACCGCCATTATGGGCTTTAGGATATCATCAATGTAAATGGAGTTACTATCCTGAAAGCAATGTAAAAGAAATTACGCAGAAATTTAGAGACTTAAAAATTCCGTGTGATGCTATTTACTTAGACATTGATTACATGGATGGTTTCCGTTGTTTCACTTGGAATAAAGATCATTTTCCAGATCCAAAACGCATGGTCAAAGAACTTGGAGAAGATGGTTTTAAAGTCGTGGCTATCATTGATCCAGGAATCAAAATAGACAAAGAGTACAGCATTTTTAAAGAAGCGTTGGACAAAGACTATTTCTGTAAACGTGCTGACGGACCATACATGAAAGGAAAAGTATGGCCAGGGGAATGTTATTTCCCAGATTTCACAAAATCAGAAGTGCGCGATTGGTGGTCAGGATTATTCAAAGAACTCATTGAAGAAGTCGGAATCAAAGGTGTTTGGAACGACATGAACGAACCCGCAGTAATGGAAGTGCCCAACAAAACATTTCCAGATGATGTACGACATGATTATGATGGAAATCCGTGTAGTCACCGAAAAGCACACAATGTATACGGAATGCAAATGGCGCGCGCAACCTATCAAGGGTTAAAGAAATTTAACTACCCAAAACGTCCGTTTGTCATCACACGTGCAGCCTATTCAGGAACCCAACGCTATACATCTACTTGGACAGGTGATAATGTTGCCACATGGGAACATTTATGGATTGCAAACGTACAAGCACAGCGTATGGCAATGTCAGGTTTCTCGTTTGTTGGAAGCGACATTGGAGGTTTTGCCGAACAACCACAAGGCGAATTATTCACACGTTGGATTCAACTTGGAATCTTTCATCCATTTTGTAGAGTGCATTCTTCAGGAGATCATGGCGATCAAGAACCGTGGGCTTTTGATGAAGATGTAACCGATGTGGTTCGAAAATTTGTAGAATTACGTTACCAATTATTACCATACCTATACACTGCTTTTTGGAACTTGGTAGAGCATGGAACACCGTTATTAAAATCGTTGGTAATGTTCGATCAAGAAGACAATCAGACGCATTACAGAACAGACGAATTTATATTTGGAGATAAAATACTTGTATGTCCAATTCAAGAACCAAATGCCAAAGGTCGTAGAATGTACATTCCACGTGGACAATGGTATAACTATTGGACCGATGAATTGGTAGAAGGTGGAAAAGAAAAATGGGTAGATGCAGAAATTGACAGCATGCCAATTTTTGTTAGAGAAGGCGCAATCATTCCAAAATATCCGATACAGCAATATGTGGGAGAGAAAAAAATTGAAGAAGTAACGCTCGATGTTTACTTTAAAGAAGGAAAAGAACGTTCACAATTATTTGATGATGCACACGATGGTTACGATTACACAAAAGGTCGTTACAGTCTAAGAACCTTCAAACTTACTGGAAAAGCAAACGAACTTATTATTCAACAACACAAAGAAGGAAAGTACATTACAACCTATGAAAATTTCAAATTAAACTTTCATGGTTTGCCTTTTGAAATCAAAGAAATTCAAATAGATAACGTAAGTGTGCCGCTAGCAGACATGAAAATGGACGAAACAGGCGCAATGTTTATCGATAAAAACTTCTCTGAAATTCATATTATTGGGTAATTCATAATTCTGAATTTAGAATTGGTAAAAAAAAGAGTCAAGACGTTTTGTTTTGGCTCTTTTTTGTTTCGCTTTGCACAATATGAATACCTCAATCCTTCAACAAAAAATCTTCAATCTTATCAATAACTTCCTTTTTTCCAAGAATTTTTCGGTGTCCTAAATGTTGTGTAATGTAGATACTTCCGTTAGAAAGTTCGTTGTGAATAGCATACGCACAGCGTACAGGAACATCGCCATCGTTTTCATCATGAATCACTAATGTTGGGATGTTGACTTCTTTTGCGGCATTATGAGCAGAAGCATAATCAATATCTTCCCCAAATTGACGATCGAATATTGCTTTCATCTTTTCAGCAACAACATCTTTTAGCGTAAGTGTTCGAGTAAAATGTAAAATGATATCCGTAATCACATCTGCTGCACCAATAGTCACCAATTTTTTAGTTTGAAACCCTTCACGAACGGCATTTAGCAAGGTCATTCCGCCCAAACTATGGCCAATAGCAAACTCAAAAGGACCAAATGCTGTTTCTATTTCATGGATTGAAGCAATAAATTCGGGCATCGAACTTGTTGCGCCCGAAGCTTTTCCGTGTGCAGGCGCATCAAAACTGACGATTTCATACCCTAACTCTAAAAAATGATCAGCAATTTTTACCAATTGTGTGCCACGTCCGCTCCAACCGTGCGCTAATAATATCTTTTTTTCGCTCTTTCCATAGCGATATATAACAATTGTTTTAGAAATGGCAGGAACAAGCAAACGTGTTTGTACGGTTTCTGCATCCATGTGAAATTCACGCTTTGGCATTTTATGCTTTATAGGAGTCACAAAAAGTCGTGCTGCATATTTTGCGGCGGCTGTGATAGAAATAGATTGTAAAAATCGACCTGTATATAAAATCACTTTTGGGACTTTTACAGAAGGTTCGGGTTTGGAATTGGATGCAGTTTGACTCATTTTTTGGTAGCGTATCTAAGATTGCTCAAAATTGAGATAATTTTTTGAGCTTCGGAAATACATTTTATAGTTTTATGTTCCTAATTTAATAATTGTTAATTTTGTATTTAAATTCTTAATCGAATTCAGTTCAATTAAATAAGACACTAAAAAATCTAAATATTATGAAGAAACTCGCATTCCTTTCCGTTTTCTTGTTTTTGTTGTCATGTGCAACAAATCCATTCACAGGAAAAAAAACAATGGCGTTTGTACCAAACGATCAATTATTTCCAACAGCTTTTGCGCAGTACGATCAGTTTTTAAATGAAAATAAGGTAGTTACAGGTACGTCAAAATCCGAAATGATAAAGCGAGTAGGGGAACGAATTGCCGTAGCTTCCGAGCGTTGGTTAGATGCCAACGGACAGCAAGGCTATTTAAAAGATTACAAATGGGAATACAACTTAGTGGACGATCCGGCTGTAAATGCTTGGTGTATGCCAGGTGGAAAAATAGTGTTTTACACAGGTATTTTAGACGTAGCACAAAACGAAACTGCCATTGCCGCTATTATGGGACATGAAGTAGCGCACGCATTAGCGAACCACGGACAGCAACGTATGAGTGCAGGATACATACAACAAGGTTTGGCTTTAGGCGGAAATATATTAATAAAAGATGATAAATCACGTCAAGCGTTCAACCAATATTATGGAGTAGGTTCCAATGTATTGGGAATGTTGCCATTTAGTAGAAAACACGAAAACGAATCGGACAAAATAGGCATCTATTTAATGGCAATTGCGGGTTACAATCCCGATGAAGCAGCCGAATTGTGGAAACGAATGGCGGCAAAAAGTGGCGGACAAGCTCCACCAGAGTTTTTAAGCACGCATCCATCCAGTGAAACACGTGTAAAAAACTTGCAAGCCGAAGCCGAAGCTGCGAAATCTGAAGCTAGGAAATTTGGAGTGACATCGTTTCGTCCACTTGGAAAATTTTAAACACAAGACATTCAAAAATAATCTGTATTTTAGAAGCTGCTCAAAACGAGCAGCTTTTTTTAGTGAAACTCAGTTGTATGAAGTCTGCAAGACGAATTTAATACCAGTTTTGTTTTAAAATTACTCAATAAAAAGACCAAGTTTTTGTGAGTAATTTTAAGGTGAAAATGGTATAAAACTGTAAGTTGAACTAATTCCGCTGAAAAACGGGATCTATTATACACTACGATATTAAAACAATATGAAAGAAACAACTGGATTGCAAAAAGGAGATAAAAAATTAATAAACGCTTGGGCATTTTACGATTGGGCAAATTCTGTGTATTCACTCGTCATTAGTACAGCCGTGTTCCCGATTTATTATGCAACGATTACAGAAAGTTTTCAGAGTTATAAACTCACCGAAAAAATTCAGTTTTTAGGAACTGATTGGAATCCGACAACATTATACAATTATACGATTGCATTTTTTATGTTGATTGTCGCTTTTATGTCGCCGATACTTTCGGGAATTGCCGATTACACAGGAAACAAACTCAAATTTTTAAAATTCTTTTGTTTGTTGGGTTCTTTATCTATCATGGGATTGTTCTTTTTTCAAGACGAAGCTAGTTTGTGGATCGGATTGTTATTGACGGTAACTTCCGGAATTGGTTTTTGGGGAAGTATTGTGTTTTACAACGCCTATTTACCCGAAGTAGCGCATCCGGAACAACAAGATGCAGCTAGTGCCAAAGGCTTTATTATGGGCTATATAGGTTCTATTCTGTTGTTAATTTCTTGTTTGGTCATCATCATGAAGCCAACATTAGTTGGTTTGGAAGAAGGAACGTTGCCAACGCGAATTTCATTTATCATTGTTGGACTTTGGTGGCTAGGTTTTGCACAAGTAACCTATGCAAAATTACCTAAGAATGAGCACACTCGAAAACCACAGAAAGGCTATTTGACAAGTGGTTTTAAAGAATTACGAAAAGTATCAAAAGAATTGATTAATTATCCACAGTTACGTACGTTTTTAATTTCATTTTTCTTTTTCAGTGTAGGCGTACAGACTATTATTTATATGGCAGGAATTTTTGGAAGTACCGAATTAGGTTTGCCTACTACAAATTTAATTGGCGCCATATTATTAGTGCAATTTGTTGCCATATTTGGCGCTTATATTTTCTCAAATGTTTCTAAAAAGTATGGGAATTTAACCGCTTTAAAAATTACTATTATGATTTGGGGAATTGTTTGTTTTGTAGCATTTTCATTAGATAAAACACAAGAAAATATTGAACTATATTTTTATGCTTTAGGCGGTTTGATTGGTTTAGTATTGGGTGCAATTCAATCTTTAGCAAGATCAACATATTCTAAATTATTGCCAGAAACTGAAGATACCGCCACGTATTTTAGCTTTTATGATGTCACTGAAAAAGTAGCGATTGTATTAGGAATGGTGGTTTTTGGATTGCTAAATTCGATCACAGGTTCAATGCAATGGTCGGTGTTATTTTTGGCAGTTTTCTTCTTGATTTCGTTTGTGGTATTGAGTTTTATCAAGAAAACAAAATATGTCAAATAACAAGTAAAGAAGTGCTTACATTTTATAAATTATTGTATTTCAATAATTTTATTAAATTTGTCCAGAATTAAAACCGATTTATAATGAGAAAAGCATCCTTATTACTGTTAATTTTTATCTTATTAACTGCATTTACCTGTGAAAATGAACCATTGGATCCAAATGTAGATATTACAGCTGATGCCTGTAATGAGGCAAGTATTAATTTGGCAACAGCTGCATTAAATTTTGTTTCAGTAACTCCAGAAAACTATACCCAATTATGTATTTCATACAGAAATGCTATACAGAATCAAATTAATGTATGTGGCGATCCTGATGGATCTCTTCAAGATTCTCTTACTGCTTTAGGAGATTGTTCTATTTCTGAACCAGCACCAAATGATTGTCCTGAAGCGACCGCACAAACTGCTGCGGCACAAACAGCATTCAGTAATGCAATTGATACAAATTATACAGCATTGTGTAATGCGTATCAAACAGCACTCGAAAATCAGATTAGTTTATGTGGAGATTCTGATGGAAGTTTACAAACACTTATTGATGGACTCGGAAATTGCATCCAAAGTACAGGAAATCCAGCTGACGGTCATGCACTTATGACTGCGAACCTTGATGGTGAACAGTTTAATTATCTTGTGCCATTTTTGTATGGATTAACAGGAAATGCAGTAGGAATCACAACACACCCAAATATAACTGAGCGCTATCTTCGGATTCAAGGTAATAGTACACCGAATGCTTTAACTAATTTTACAAAAGAAATCAATATTTTTATACCAGAAAGTTTATGGTCGGTAGGAACTTATGAATTGTTTGATTATTACAACGATGGAATAACGGCGAGAGCATATTATAATATCATATATAACGATAATACATCGTATCAACAAGCATTTGAAATCCCAGGTGGCGAAATAAGCATAGAAACATTTGATTTAGTAAATAGAGTTATTACTGGAACGTTTAGTTTTTCTTATACAAGAACAAACGGAACTGATACAATTGGACCATTTGAATGTACAAACGGAACTTTTGACTATTCATTAGATCATAGCTCTTTCGACTAATCAACATTAAATTATATCACACAAAAAAACCACTCAAATCGAGTGGTTTTTTTATGTCCAAAAATTGGTTGATGAATCTTCTAGTTCATAGAAATACTTCCTGAACCAGCTACTTTAGTATCTTCTTTTGAAGGTCTTCCTTTGTAAGTAATGTCGCCCGAACCTGCCACACGCGCTCTTAAATCATTTTCTACATAGAGTTTGATGTCACCCGAACCTGCCAAACTTACATCCGCACTTTTTGCTATTAATTTGTAAGCATTAATATCGCCTGAACCTGCTAATTTTATTTTTGCAGTATCTGCTTTTCCAGTGGCTGTCATGTCTCCAGAACCTGAAACTGCCATAGTCAAATCGTTAGTATCTACATCAATAATAATATCTCCAGAACCTGTTAGTGCCATTTTAAATTTGTTTGCGCGTACGGTTGCGTTTTTAGTATACACATCTCCAGAACCGGCTAAAGCTACTGAGCTAATGTCTTTGAAAGGAACGGTGATGACTAATTTTTTTCCATTACTTACCTTTAAGTTGTACCCTTTTTTAGTGGAAATCTTTAGTTTGTCGCCATCAACTTCGGTTTCAATATATTCTAATAAATTTGATTCACCTTCAAGTGTAATTTTTCCTTCGGTTCCGCTTACCAATTCTACATCAAAAAAACCTGAAACGCTTACTGCGTCATAATCCGATGTTGTTCTAGTGATGGTTGTAACGCTTCCGTTTCCTTTAATTTTTTTTCCATTTCCCCATTGTGCATGCGAAACGGCTGTTGCTAAAAATAGCGCAATGATAAATACTGTTGTTTTTTTCATGATGATTGTTTTTGTTCGTTTGTTGATGATGATTAATGTTATAATTTTTCGAATCGGACACTTCCATATTCTGAATTGATGCGAATGGTATTGCTACTGTTTGCGCTTCCGTAATATCCTTGGTAATAATGTTCTGTGGATTCGATGTGTTTTTTATTCATGACAAAATTTTCGTCACCTTTGAGACCAGCATAGTCTAAGCTAAATTCAAAATTAAAATGATAGTCAGGGTTGTAACCAATTTTTACACCTGCATATTCAGATTCAATTCGAATGTTTCCTGCGCTATCTGTCATATTCGCAATTTTAATAGAACCATAATCTGCTTCTAAGTCTAAATTTCCAGAAACAAAGCCCAATCGTAAGGATAGATATTCGCCAGTTCCTTTTACATTATGTGCTTGTTCAATCTGTAAACTATTGTAATCGCAGTTGTATTCAATGTGATTGATAGTTCCAAAACCAGATTTCGTATAATCTGCCTTTAACATAATATCGCCAGCTTTGTTCACCATAAAGGATGAATAATCGGCATTAATTCTTCCACTTTTCATGTAGGCAACGGTTACATTAGTGCAATAATCAAAGTTTAATACGTTGTTATCTGCTAACAATTCTCCAATTTCCATACGTCCGTAATCACAGTTGAGTGAAACTTTATTTTCAGCTTTATTCAAGAAAATTGCCCCGTAATCATTTGAAATATTGAGTTCGTTTCCTCTTGGGAATTTAACCGTATAATTGACTGTTACATTCACTTTATTACGCTTATTCCATTTCCACATAGATTTTGAATCTTTGCTCAATTGAGTCGAAGCGCTTACCATGGATTTTGAATTGCTAAAATCTACATCAATCTGTTGCAAACGTTCGATGACTTTATCTTCAGAATCGCCATTAGTGGTAATTAACACTTCAATAGCCACGGTATTTTTATCCCAAGCTGTCATGTGAACGGTTCCATAACTATTTGAAATTTTCAGCAACGCATCCGCATTTACAGAAAACTCTTTGGTGATGGTTTTTTCTTTGGTGTACTTTCCATTTCCGTTATTCGCAAATGCAAGTACAGGAAGTAAAAAGACTAGTAACGTAAATTTATATAATAGTGTGTTCATTTTTAAATAATTTTAGTTCATCTATTTGTGTTAATACGCTTTCGAGTAAGTCAATACGAAGTTGAAAATTTGTCACCATCGCATGTAAAATTCGTCTGTCGTCACCACGTTCAATGAGTTGATTTTTTAAGTTGGCGTAATCGTTTTCTAAGCGTTTTAGTTGTACCAAAGCATCTTGAATGATTTCTTTTGTATCTTCACTTTCGGCAGCTTTTACTTTTTCAAGTTCTTGTGCAACCAACGAAGCAAAATACAGTTGAGATTTTTCTACTTCTGGCGAAAATGTAACTTGTTGTTTTTCTGTGGACGTTCCAATATTTGAACCAATAAAAATGCCTAAACTTAGTAGTAAAATACAAGCTGCGGCAATTTGTTTCCACCAAGTGAACAATAGCAATGGCTTATTGTTTTCGGTTGTTTTTTGATCTTTTTCTGCGTTTAATTTCGATAAAAAGCGATGTTCGTGTCCAATTTCTGGCGTTTCTATATCAAATTCACCTTTCAATCGTTCAAACAAATTACTTATGTTGTCATTCTCTTTCATACGTATACTTCAAGTTTTTTTCTCAAACTGTCTTTAGCACGAGAAATCATCGTTCTACAATTGGCATAGCTTATATTTAAAATATCGCTAATTTCTTCATAATCAAATCCTTCAATTAAATGTAAGGTCAAAGAAACTCTGTAATTGTCCTTCAGTGTTTTTAAAGTTTGCAATACTTTTTGAGCCTGTAAGCTTGTAAACTCCTCATCCGAAGCAATTCCATCGTTATCTTCAACCTTATACAATAAAGTGTCGATCGGAACTTCTTCTTTTCGTTGTTGTTTTTTATACAGATAAATACTTTTATTCACTACGATTTTCTTTAACCATGCGCCAAAAGAAACTTCTTCACTAAAAGAATCCAATTTCAAAAATGCGTTTAAAAACGATTCTTGCATGGCATCTTCAGCTTCTGCGCTGTCTTTTAAAATCCGAAATGCAGTATTGTACATCGCTTTATAATAACGATTGTAAATCTCCATTTGCGCAGACTGGTTTCCTTCTTTGCACAACGTAATGAGTTGTTCAGTATGTAACTTTTGGTGGCTCAAAAAGTTTAGTTTAGTGTAAGGATTACTTGAAAAATGAATTGTTACAGTTTTAGCTAAAATTATTTAATATTTCTTGATTTTTAGTTGATTTGATTCAAAAGCTTGGCATAACAATTGTTTTCAAATAGTGTGTAAGACTCATAAATTCAACTAATTTTGTTGATTTACAGGTTTTTACAGTAAAATAAATTAAAAGAAATATACATATATCCTTCTGTTTTTTATGACAGAATGACCTAGGAACATACATATGAGCGAAACAAAGTTTTTAAACATGGACAGTTTGTCATTTCAATCAATTGACGAAGATGCAGAGTTAATTCCTCTAATGACGCCCGAAGATGAAGAAGAAATTAATAGAGAAGAATTGCCAAAAACATTACCAATACTTCCTCTGAGAAATACCGTTTTATTTCCAGGAGTTGTCATTCCAATTACAGCTGGTAGAGATAAATCCATTCAATTGATAAAAGATGCTAACAATGGCGGAAAAGTTATCGGAGTGGTTTCTCAAAAAGACGAAAATGTTGAAAATCCTTCTATAGAAGATATCAATACGTTAGGTACGGTTGCCCGAATTTTACGTGTATTGCAAATGCCAGATGGAAATACAACCATTATTATTCAAGGAAAGAAACGTTTTGAGATAGATGCAATGTTGCGGGAAAATCCATATATGGAAGCTACCGTAAAAGAAGTTCCAGAAACACGACCAGATCGAATTGATGATGAATTTTCGGCAATTTTAGAATCGATCAAAGAATTAGCGTTACAAATTATCAAAGAAAGTCCAAACATTCCATCGGAAGCTTCTTTTGCCATCAAAAACATTGAAAGTTCTTCGTTTTTAATCAACTTCATATCGTCAAACATGAATTTGCCGGTAAAGGAAAAACAAGCATTATTGGCGATTACCGATTTGAAACAACGTGCTTTGGCAACGCTGAAGTATATGAGTTTGGAAATGCAAAAGTTAGAATTAAAAAATGACATTCAATCCAAAGTTCGTCACGATTTAGATCAGCAACAGCGTGAATATTTCTTGCATCAACAAATGAAAACCATCCAAGAAGAATTGGGCGGTGGCGTTTCGTATGAGACAGAAATTGAAGAAATGCGCGTAAAAGGAAAAGAAAAAAAGTGGGATGTCAAAGTAAAGAAACACTTTGAAAAAGAATTGGCAAAAATACAACGCATGAATCCGCAAGTTGCCGAATATTCCATTCAACGTAACTACTTAGAGTTGTTTTTAGATTTACCTTGGAATGAATTCAGCAAGGATAAATTCAACCTAAAAAAAGCAAGTGCTATTTTAGATCGCGATCATTCAGGATTAGAAGATGTAAAGAAACGAATTATAGAATATTTAGCGGTTTTAAAACTTCGTAACGATATGAAATCGCCCATTTTGTGTTTATATGGACCTCCAGGAGTCGGAAAAACATCCTTAGGAAAATCGATTGCAGAAGCCTTAGGACGTGAATATGTGCGAATTTCACTTGGCGGATTGCGTGATGAAGCAGAAATTAGAGGACATCGTAAAACCTATATTGGTGCGATGCCAGGACGTATTATCCAAAGTTTGAAAAAAGCAGGAACATCAAATCCTGTATTTGTATTGGATGAAATTGACAAACTATCAAGCGGTCACAATGGCGATCCATCTTCGGCAATGTTAGAAGTATTAGATCCAGAACAAAACATGGAATTTTACGATAATTTCTTAGAAATGGGGTATGATTTGTCAAAAGTGATGTTTATCGCAACGGCAAACAGTTTAAGTACCATTCAACCAGCTTTGCGCGATCGTATGGAAATTATCAACGTAACAGGTTATACAACTGAAGAAAAAGTTGAAATAGCAAGCAAACATTTACTAAGTAAACAGTTAAAAGAGCACGGACTTACCGACAAAGATTTAAAAATAGGGAAGAAGCAGCTTGAAAAAATTGTGGAAGGCTACACACGTGAAAGTGGTGTACGTGCTTTAGAAAAGCAATTGGCTAAAATGGTACGTTATGCTGCAAAATCCATTGCGATGGAAGACGAATACGAGCAGAAAGTTACCAATACAATTATAGAAGACGTTTTAGGACCAGCCCGTATGGAACGTAACAAATACGAAAACAATGATGTTGCTGGCGTTGTGACAGGATTGGCGTGGACAAGTGTTGGTGGCGATATTTTATTTATAGAATCTACTCTGTCAAAAGGGAAAGGAAACCTAACGATCACAGGGAATTTAGGAAAAGTAATGAAAGAATCTGCCACCATTGCGATGGAATATATGAAATCGAATGCAGATATTTTAGGACTTGACGCTGAGGTGTTTTCAAATTATAATGTACACATTCACGTGCCAGAAGGCGCGACTCCGAAAGATGGACCAAGTGCGGGAATTACCATGTTGACTTCGCTAGTTTCTTTATTCACTCAGAAAAAAGTGAAAAAAGATATTGCCATGACAGGCGAAATTACCTTGCGAGGAAAAGTATTGCCTGTTGGCGGAATTAAAGAGAAAATTCTCGCTGCCAAGCGTGCCGGAATTAAAGAAATTGTGCTGTGTGAAGAAAACAAACGTGATATTTTAGAAATCAAACAAACGTATTTAAAAGGACTGACATTTCATTATGTTTCTGAAATGAGTGAAGTGATCAAACATGCGATTACTGATGAAACTGTCAAGAATTTTAAGACACTTTAAAAAGTAACTACTTTTACAGATATTATAGAAAACCTTGAATTTATATTCGAGGTTTTTTTTATGAACTCATCTTGACCTTTTCTATTCCCTAAAAAATGGTACAAATCCGTTCATATTTTGTTACTTTTCTTAGTCGTATCGCTGCTATGACTTTTAAAAAGTGCCGCATCTGAACATATTTCTACTCATTTTCGGTCAAATATTAAAAGTCCAGATGAGTTCTATTTAAAAAAGGTAATGGTTGTAATTTTGTCGATATATATTATAGCGTCAAATGCTTTGCCAATATCTATAGTTCGAGTTTGAGTTCCCCATTCTTGAGATCCTGCGCCATACATTATGTTTAATGGTTTTTCTAAATAATATTTTAGAATTTCATCTAGTTTTGCACTGCGCAGATCAACAAATGCATTTGGTGTTCCATGTTGTTGTATGCAATGTGTAAATGTGTCAGGATCAATTTTTTCAAAGCTAAAAACTCTCATGTCATTGCCAACTTCCTTTGGATTGTGTGGGAAGGCAAAAAAATCTCCAGTGCCAAAATCTGTCGCAATATTATAATAGGAATCTCCAAAGGTTTTCTTTAGAAAGTGACCCGCAACATCAACCATACCATTTGCTATCCAATTGCCAATATGGTCATTGTGTGCCCAAAATAAGGCTTTAGATTCGGGATGTTCATTCGCTAATATCCAAGTGACATTTTCTGCCATGTAAATATCTCGAAAATCCATTTTTCGTTGGTAAACACTCTGATGAATGGTCGTTACAAATTGGGCAACAACCTCAATGTGATGATAGATTAGATTCAATTCTTTCTCTGAGGTTTTATTTTTAAATTCCTCATAGTTTTTATTAAAATATGATTTGAGTTTATGGAGTGAAATATAGTAGTCGTATTTTTCTTTTTCGGTTATGTTTTGCCACAAGTATTTTTCGAATCCTGTGATTTTATAATTGGAACCAACTTTTTTTAAATAGTTCTCTATTCTATGAATATCACTGATTACATACTGCATTTCACAACCATAAATAGTAATTTTTGTTTCGGATTGCTCGTTGTACTCTCTAAGCCACTTCATCAACGTTAAAAACTCTAAAGTTCGATACCTCCAAGTGGAATTATGTTCTTTTAAAATAGTTTTTATATCATTTCGTTTTCCCTGAATATACTCATTAAGATACTGTCCTTCTCCAAAACCAGTTTCTAAGATTAGGATGTTAAAGTCATGTTTTGTTGTAAGATAGCTCATCAATTCTTTTGCTACTAGTGTAAATTCAGCGGATCCATGAGTATCTTCTCCGTAACCAACAATTTTTACAGTGTCCAGTTTATCATCCAAAAAATCAAAAGAGCTAGATTTTAATTCATTAAAACCAGTGATATAATTTTTTAATTCATCAGTACATTGACTAAAGGTTATGCTTGGAATTAAAAATAATGAGAGAAAGAAGATTTTGTGTAACATATACTAGATTTTTTTCTGTTTTTTTAAATGTAAATTAATTAAATCTTAAAATAAGCTAAGCTTTAACAATCAGAACCTATTTTGATAGTAACCAGTAAGGTTTGTATTTGTTTTTTTAATATGAAACTAAAAATACAGTTGCCCAACGTGTTAAACTAAACAATATTTGGCATTGTAAGCCGTTGAGCAACTGATAAATAATACTCTTTTTTCATAGCCAAAAAATCTATCGAGTGTTTTATGAAACTTATGATCGTTTATTAATCCTTAAAAAAGGCTTTAAAATTTCTCTATTTCTATGTGAATTCTGTGTCAAAGTAAACAGCTTTTTTATATAGAAACAAGCAAACTATGTGCTGCTTTATAAAACATCAGCAAGTGTAAAATGCTTTCATTGCCATGTATGTAAAGGTTTGATAATAAAAAGTGTAGTTTTACACCGAAGAAAAATGAATGAATAAATTTTCTTAAAAAAAATAAAAAAAGCGTGTAAAATATTTATTATATCTAAACGTTTTGAATAAAGATTTTAGTTACTTTGTACACATGCAGAAAAAAAACCTCTTTTACTTTTTTTTGTTTATAACTACACTTGCTTCTGCCCAAATAGGTGGAAAATACACGTATCAGTTTTTAAACTTAATTTCATCACCACGACAAGCTGCTCTTGGAGGGAAAGTAATTACAAACTATGATAAAGATGTAAATCAAGCCTTATTTAATCCTGCGAGTATAAACTTCACAATGGATAATCAACTTTCATTGAATTATGTGAATTACTTGGGCGATGTAAATTACGGTTCTGCGGCGTATGCATATATGTGGGATAGAAGAGCGCAAACCTTTCACGCAGGTGTTACTTATGTAAGTTACGGACAGTTTGACGGATATGACGAACTAGGAAACGAAACAGGAAGCTTCTCTGGGAACGAAATAGCTTTGTCATTAGGATATGCATATAATATTCCTTGGACAGACATTCATGTAGGAGCAAATGCAAAATTTATCAACTCTAAATTAGAACAATACAATTCTTTTGGTGGCGCACTTGATCTAGGAATCATGTATATTAATAAAGAATTAGAATTAAATATTGCGCTCGCCGCTAGAAACTTAGGCGTACAATTTACAACTTATGCAGGTGTACAAGAACAATTGCCTTTTGAATTGATTTTCGGAATCTCACAAAAACTAGAACACGTTCCAATTCGTTGGCATCTGACACTTGAAAACTTGCAACAATGGAACATTGCATTTTCAAATCCTGCACGAGCGGAACAATCCATTGAAGGCGGCGTTAATGAAGAAAAAGTAACTTTTCTAAAAAATGTAATTAGACATACCATTTTGGGAATGGAATTATTTCCAGACAGAGGATTCAATATTCGTTTGGGTTATAATTTCCGTAGAGGAGAAGAATTAAAAATTGTAGATCAGCGTAATTTCTCAGGAATTACCGCAGGATTTGGACTCAAAATCAACAAACTAAAATTTGATTACACCTATGCACGTTACACCGTAGCTGCCAATACTAGTTTATTTGGAGTTACTATTAACTTGCAATAAGTAACTTACTTACAGGAATCAATAATGTACGAAGTCATGAAAAAAATTACCATAGCTATTGATGGCTTTTCCTCTACTGGAAAAAGTACAATTGCCAAACAACTTGCCAAAGAACTCGCCTATATATATGTAGATACGGGCGCAATGTATCGTGCTGTCACTTTATTTGCGTTGCGAAATGGATATATTGATGCTGAACATTTTGATGCACACAAATTGGTGGAAAATTTAGATGCGATTGATTTGAAATTCCAGTACAATGATGCGTTAGGCTTCGCCGAAATGTACCTAAATGGTGAAAATGTAGAGCGAGAAATACGAACACTTGAAGTTTCTGACTACGTAAGCAAAGTAGCTGCGGTTCCTGAAGTTCGTCATCAACTGGTAAAGCAACAACAAAAAATGGGCAAAGACAAAGGTATCGTGATGGACGGACGAGATATTGGGACAGTTGTGTTTCCTGATGCGGAATTGAAATTTTTTATGACAGCTTCTCCAGAAAAAAGAGCCGTACGTCGCTACAAAGAATTAATCGATAAAGGAGATAAAGTAGCCTATGAAGATGTATTGCGAAATGTGCAAAACAGAGATTATATCGATTCACACCGTGAAGATTCACCCTTACGGAAAGCAAATGGCGCCGTTGCTATTGACAATACCGATATGGGACTCAAAGAACAATTTGAACGCATACTGAATTTAGTCAAACGAACTATAAACGCATAAAAAAAGCTTCCAATTTGGAAGCTTTTTTTGATAATTATATTTTCTTATAAGTTTGGAATTACCAACTCTTGTCCTGGATGAATAACATCAGGGTTTTTCAAGATATTTGTATTTGCTTCAAAAATGGCAGTATACTTTCCAGCTTTTCCGTAATATTTCTTTGCAATTTTTCCTAAAGTTTCTCCACTAACAACTGTATGACGGTGATATACTGAATCATCCGCAACTTTAATATCTGCTTCAATATCTGATGGCAATTCTCCACCAGTTTCTTTAATTTTATCCCAAATTAAATTTTTCTCGTGTGGCGTTCCAGCAACACCTGAAACTTTCAATACACCATTTACTTCTTCTACATTTCCGTCTTGGATTCCTAAAGCTTCACCAAGGTCAAGAACTCCTTGATATTTTGATTTTACACTCATTATTCTGTTATTTTAATTATTAAACAGTATAAAGATAAATCAAAAAAATAAATTTTAAGTTACGAAAGTGTTATAATCTATTTTTTCGACGAACGTCACTTTTACAAGATAAATTGAATAAAATCACTTCTATTTGGCAGGTAATAGTTTGTGAATCAAAATAATATTGTTACTTTTGCACTCCTTTTTAGCATGTTGGAGAATCGAAAAGGAAAATTATTTATAAAAAAACATAACAAGCTACTGCTTTCACATGTGAAGAATCTCTACAAGAGCGGTATACAAACTAATACATCAGCAATGGCTGAAGAAAACACAAACACTCAGGTTCAGGATGTTAAAAACCCTGAAGAATTTTTAGCAAATTTTAACTGGCACAATTACGAAGAAGGAATTGACCAAGTTGAAGACGAAAAGTTAGAAGAATTCGAAAAATTAGTAGCGGCAAATTTCGTTGATACAGATGACGATGCTGTAGTAGATGGAACTGTAGTAAGAATGACTGACAGAGAAGCGATCATTGATATCAATGCGAAATCTGAAGGTGTAATTTCTTTAAACGAATTTCGTTACAATCAAGATTTAAAAGTAGGAGACAAAGTAGAAGTATTAATTGATGTTCGTGAAGACCGAACTGGACAATTAGTATTATCGCACAGAAAAGCGAGAACAATCAAAGCATGGGATAGAGTAAATGCAGCTCATGACAATGGTGAAATCGTAAATGGTTTTGTAAAATGCAGAACTAAAGGTGGAATGATTGTAGACGTATTCGGAATTGAAGCGTTCTTACCAGGATCTCAAATTGACGTGAAGCCAATTAGAGATTACGATCAGTATGTAAACAAAACAATGGAATTCAAAGTGGTTAAAATTAACCATGAATTCAAAAACGTAGTGGTTTCTCATAAAGCACTTATCGAAGCAGATATTGAGCTACAAAAGAAAGAAATCATTGGTCAACTAGAAAAAGGTCAAGTATTAGAAGGTGTTGTGAAAAACATTACTTCTTACGGTGTATTTATTGATCTTGGTGGAGTTGATGGATTAATTCACATTACAGATCTTTCTTGGTCTAGAATTAATCATCCAAACGAAGTTGTTGAGTTAGATCAAAAATTAAATGTGGTAATCCTTGATTTTGATGATAACAAATCAAGAATTCAATTAGGATTAAAACAATTAAGCGCACATCCATGGGAAGCTTTAAGTTCTGATTTAAAAATTGGAGATAAAGTAAAAGGAAAAGTGGTTGTAATTGCTGATTACGGAGCATTTATCGAAGTTGCAGAAGGTGTTGAAGGATTAATTCACGTATCTGAAATGTCTTGGTCTACACACTTACGTTCGGCACAAGATTTCGTAAAAGTTGGTGATGAAGTGGAAGCGGTAATCTTAACATTAGATAGAGACGATCGTAAAATGTCACTTGGTATTAAGCAAATGACGCCAGATCCATGGACTGATATTACAAGCAAATATCCTGTTGGTTCTAAACACACAGGAACTGTACGTAACTTCACTAACTTTGGTGTATTTGTAGAATTAGAAGAAGGTATTGACGGATTAATTTACATCTCTGATTTATCTTGGACTAAGAAAGTGAAACATCCATCAGAGTTTGTAACTGTGGGAGATACATTAGAAGTACTTGTATTAGAATTAGACGTAGAAGGACGTAAATTAAGTTTAGGTCACAAACAAACTACGGAGAATCCTTGGGATAAGTATGAAGATGAATACGGTGTTGGAACTACGCACACAGCGGAAATTACAGAAACCAATGATAAAGGTGCAACAGTAGCTTTAAACGAAGATGTAATTGCTTTCATTCCTTCTCGTCACTTAGAAAAAGAAGACGGAAAGAAATTAAAGAAAGGTGATTCAGCTGAGTTCAAAGTAATTGAGTTCAACAAAGAATTCAAAAGAGTAGTAGCTTCTCATACCTCTATCTTTAGAGAAGAAGAGCAAAAGAACATTCAGGTGGCTGCTAAAAAACAGCAGGCAAATGAAAAAACTACACTTGGAGACTTAGATGCTTTACAAGAATTAAAAGACAAAATGGAAGGAAACAATTCTTAATCATTTTATCATAATACTTAAAAAGCCGTTTCAAATTGAAACGGCTTTTTTTATGTTTTTTTATCATCGGATGGAAATTCAAACAACTCTATAAATTTAATATCTAAACCTTCGGTAATACGTAACAAAGTTTTTATTGTAGGATTCGTACGTCCACTTTCAATACGCCTTAATGCTGAATCTTCAATATTTACCTTTATAGCTAAATCTATTTCTTTCATTTTTTTTCTTTACGTAAAAATACAATACGCGCTCCCAGCTTTTTTATAAATTTTTTTTTCTTTGGTCAAGTCCATGTATACAATTCCTTAATTGGACTTGTAAGCTATTGCAATACAAACAATCAATTTGACATATAAATCTTTTGTTTAAATAAAATATATCTTGCATTGTAAAAATATTATTCTTATGTTTATGAAAGAATTAAATTACTTGTCTAATCAGTTTCCCAAAACAACCACACAAAAATACAGCATCTACAGTATCTCTTATCCATTTTTGAGAGATTATATAATATTTGATTGCAATCAATAAAGCGGAAACCGAAAAGCTTTATAACAGAGTAGGTATAATAAAATTATTTTTTTAAATTATGAAAAGAATACATGAATTTGAAAAGGAAAATCATCAACTAGAAAGCAACATTCTATCACAAATTACAGGAGGAGAAACTACTCTTTCAAGTAGAATATACAAAGGTACTGATGGGTGTATGCATACTTATACCGACGAATTTGAAGACTGTAATGGAGATGGTATTTGGAACCAAGGAACTGAACAAGGTGAAAGTTGCGAAGAAATAGAATGTTAAATATTAAAAAGGAAAAATTATGAAAAGTATTCAAAAATTTTCAGAAGAAAATAAAGAGTTAAATAAAGGAAATTTAGCAAAAGTGCATGGAGGAGGCATTGAGCATTCCTATTGGACAGAAAATGAGACCGCTACTTGTATCACACATGTTTATGATACATTTGATGATAAAAACGGGGATAAACATCGAAATGCAGGAGAAAATGGAACTATATGTCATGAAACGGAGTGTATCGATCCTTGTCCTGATGTTTAAAACTTCTTAATTAAACCATTTTATACTATGTATTATTGACCGATCATTAATAATTCTTAATGCAAAATGGTTTTCAATCTTTACAGTATATTTAATTTTAAATCACTAATGAATGAATCTTAATCAGCTTACTTCATTACTATTAGTTTTAGTGTGTCTGTTTTCATGTAAAAACAAGTATGATCTTAGTGTATCTGAAGTCGAATTTCTAATAAAAGAAACTGACGAAATGCATGAAAGCGATCAAAGAATTAGGCATGAATTCATAAAATTAGATGTTTATTATGGAGTAGATCTTGAAAGTAATGGTTCTTTTTTATCTTTTAAAGACAAAAAAGAAATTCTTGGTAAAGAATATGCAGAATACAGGCGTAAAGGAGATAGTTTAAGAGATGTCATGCATTCGATTGATGAAGTAAATACAAAGAAACTCCTAGCATTAATCAGAAAATATGGTTTTCCTAGTAAAGAACGTTTAGGGACTTATCATGCAAGCGCCTATTTTATTTTTGTACATTCTGACAGACAATATTTTGATGAAATACGAATACTTATTGAACAAGAATACGCAGCAAAACGGATTTCAGAGTATGAAAGAGCCTATATTTTTTGGCATTTAGATGGCAGAAATGGGATGATGCCTTCCGTTAATGAAGATGGATCGGTAAATTATTAATTTCTCTATTTTAAACAACATGGCAATCATTATTACAGAAAATAGAGACACTACAACCAACAAAGTAATCGATTGGTGTTTAGCCAATAATACAAAGGTTCATAGAATAAATAATAATTCATTTTCTAGCGTATCTTTTAAACTTACGAATGAAAGTGAGTCCACAATTATTAATAAACATACTATTTCTCCAAATGAGAAAATATGGAATCGACGTGGAAAGATGAATACACTGCCAAAAAAAGAATTATTTGGAACACCGTTTTATAATTATTTGAAAAGAGAAGAAGATAGCTTCATTAAATCTCTTGAACTTCATTTAAAAAATCAAAACTCTTATACAGGATCCTATCTTCAAGAGGTTGAAAATTATAAAATTACACATTTACTGAATGCGAAAAAAGTAGGACTAAAAATTCCAAAAACATTGGTTACAAATAGTAAAGAAGAACTTACAAAATTCTACCAAAAGTACCATCCAGTTATATCTAAAGATTTACGATATTCAGTAAATGTCAGTAATGAAAATACACAATATAATTCTATAGGAACCTTTGAGGTCACCCAAAAAATGATTGATAATCTTAGTGATGATTTTGCCCCATGCTTTGTCCAAGAACGAATCAATAAAAAAGTTGAGATTAGAGTTTTTGTATTCAAGGACAAGCTATTTTCTATGGCAATATTTTCTCAAAATAACGCAAAAACGAGTGTAGATTATAGAAATTATGATACACAAAAACCCAATAGAGTTTCTCCATTTACATTACCACAAAAAGTAGAAAAACAAGTGTTTGAATTTATGAGAATTTCAAACTTAGATACTGGCTCTATGGATCTAATTTTAAATCAAGACAATGAATTTGTATTCTTAGAGGTAAATCCACAAGGTCAAATTGACTGGCTCTCTAAACATTGCAACTACTATGTAGAAAAATATATTGCAGAAGAACTAGCTGATGAAAAAGAATAAAGAAGAAGTATCAAAGCTGTTACCGCTTACGATTCAAAACGCTTCCACAAGTAAAAAAAGTAATAAACCAAATAGGACATTTATTTCAATCAAAAAATATCAAAGTACTCAAAATGGGAATGATACTTTCTATCGACCTATTTCAAAATTATAATTCTTTTACATGAGTAAACTTCCAGTTTTTAGAATGCACAGTAGTTGTATCGCTGTTAAAGGGGCGAATAGAAGTTCTATTTGTGATTTACAACGGAATGAAGTTAAACTCATACCACATGATGTATATGATCTAATTACGCTTCATGAGGGAAAAACGATTGATGAAATAAAAAAACAATATGACGAGCAATACCATGAAATCGTAGACGAATACCTTACTTTCTTATTCGATTATGAATATGCCTTTCTAACCGATAATCCCAAATTCTATCCAAAACTCAATACGCAATGGTTTGAATCTTCTGAAATCACAAACGCCATTATCGATATTAGTGAAGTCTCAACATACGATGTAAGATCTATACTCTCACAACTTGATAAATTGAATTGTAAATATGTTCAAATTCGTTTTTTTAGTACCATAACTCAAAGCAGAATTATAGCGATAGTAGACTTTCTAAATAGAACAGAATCGATGGTTTTTTCGCTAAATTTTGTTATCAGCAATACTAAAGAATTAAATATTGAACAACTTACTCAATTATTAACATTACAACCTCGGATAAGTTCATTCATACTTTACAATTCTGAGAAAAATGACTTTATCAATCCATTACAAGGAGATACTGCAAGATACATTCAATTCACTACTAAAAATATAACTTCCTCTGCTCACTGTGGTGTCATATCACAGGAATATTTCGCTCCTAATGTAAAGGCATATACGGAAGGCTTACAACACAATTCTTGTCTCAATCGAAAAATCTCTATTGATACAAACGGAAATATCAAAAATTGTCCATCAATGTCACAAAGTTTTGGAAACATAAAGCATACTTCGCTTAAACAAGCACTTGAACACAAGGATTTCAAAAAATATTGGAATATTACAAAAGATCAAATTGATATATGTAAAGTTTGTGAATTCAGATACGTATGTACCGATTGTCGAGCGTATAAAGAGAATCCACTTGATGATTATTCAAAACCATTGAAATGTGGATATGATCCATATACAAATGAATGGTCAGATTGGAGCACGAATCCGTTAAAGCAAAAAGCTATTGAATATTATAGGTTGTAAAATAGTATTGCAAGTTTCAAATACTGTACAAAAAAATCTGTACTTTTGTCTACCAAATACCATTTGGAATACATTATGAGTCAAAAAATCTTATTGAACTCAAAAGAGATCGGAATTATTCTGCATCGATTGGCGTGTCAGCTCATCGAAAACCATCTTGATTTTTCAAATACGGTGCTAATTGGAATTCAACCCAGAGGAATATACCTAGCCGAACGCTTAACCACTATTTTACGTGACGAATATCAAGTAGAAAATATAGAATTAGGCTATCTCGACATTACTTTTTACCGAGACGATTTCCGCCGCAGCGAAAAAATACTAGAAGCCAATAAAACAAAAATTGACTTTGTAGTCGAAAATAAAAAAGTGGTGTTTATTGACGATGTTTTATACACAGGAAGAAGCATTCGTGCCGCATTAACTGCCATTCAATCTTTTGGACGACCAGAAGAAATAGAATTATTAGTATTGATCGACAGACGTTTTAGCAGACATTTACCAATTCAACCTAATTATCGTGGGCGACAAGTTGACGCCATCAACAAGGAAAAAGTAAAAGTGAATTGGAAAGAAAATGGAGGCGAAGACATGATATATCTTATAAACCAAGAAAAAGAAAATTAGAAATGAGTGAATTGAGTGTCAACCACTTACTAGGAATCAAATATCTCACGGAAGCAGATATACAACTCATTTTTGAAACGGCAGATCAGTTTAAAGAAGTGATCAATCGTCCTATAAAAAAAGTACCTTCTTTACGTGATATCACGATTGCGAATCTGTTTTTTGAAAACAGTACACGAACGAAACTTTCGTTTGAATTGGCAGAAAAACGGTTGTCCGCAGATGTCATCAACTTTTCGGCTTCGCAATCTTCTGTAAAAAAAGGAGAAACTTTAATCGATACGGTCAACAATATTTTGTCCATGAAAGTGGATATGGTGGTTATGCGTCATCCAAATCCAGGCGCAGGTGTATTTCTATCTAAAAACGTAAACGCAAGTATCGTAAATGCCGGCGATGGCGCACACGAACATCCAACACAAGCATTGCTCGATTCGTATTCCATTCGTGAAAAACTAGGCGATGTTGCTGGAAAAAATGTAGTCATTGTGGGCGATATTTTACACAGTAGAGTTGCGTTATCCAACATATTTGCCCTCAAATTGCAAGGTGCCAACGTTAAAGTCTGTGGACCTAAAACACTATTACCAACCTACATTGAAAGTTTGGGTGTACAAGTAGAAACGGACTTGCGCAAAGCTCTCGAATGGTGCGATGTTGCTAACATGCTTCGTGTACAAAACGAACGCATGGATATCAGTTATTTTCCGTCTACGCGAGAATATGCGCAACAATATGGAGTTACGAAAGCTTTGTTAGATTCTCTCAATAAAGAAATCGTAATTATGCATCCAGGACCAATCAATAGAGGCGTGGAAATCACGAGTGATGTGGCGGATTCCAAACAATCGATAATCTTAAATCAGGTTGAAAATGGTGTCGCAGTTCGGATGGCGGTTATTTACTTATTAGCTTCCAAAATAAAGCAGTAAAATTTTATTTAATTTGTTCTTTTTCTGAAGAATGAAAATTTTTTATTATAAAATAGACTTACAAAACATTCAAAATGAATTCTTTAAAAGAAATATATGTTGCTTACGAAATTGGAGAAATTTATCCTGAAAATTTACCTAAGGTATTGCTCGATTTTTTAGGTGAAACAAACGGGAATGAAGCTTTGCAAAAAATTGTAGCATTAAAAAAGCCAACAAGAGGCGATATTTATGAGTTTATATGTGAAGCATTTGAAATTTCTAAAGAAGAAAAATTAGCCAAACTAGAAACACTAGATTTACTTATAAACAGGTGGCTCAATAATAAAATAAGTGCTGTTGATTTAGAGAACCGAATGGATTTTTTTGAACTAAAAGATGTTTATTATTCAGAAAGTTATGAAAGATTTATGACAAACTTACACCTGACAGCTTGCGGAGATTGGGTTCCAAGTGACGAATGGGATTTTACCATTGAAAACTTAGAGAAAGATTTCAAAATTGAAAATCGATATGCTGAGTTCTTACTAGATATTCATGATTAAAAATATATAATTATAAGCTTAGTTTTTCAGTTAGTTACCATTTCGTCTTTATTCTATGATCTAACAGCATAGCGGTTTTATATCTTTTATCAAATTACAATAATAAAATAAGTTTTTTTAGCTCAAAAAATTAAAATAGTGTTAAACCTATTTTAAGAATACAACTATGCTTTAAATTTTGTAAATTGGAATAGATCAAAAAGAAATCGACTAAAAACCCTCTAAATTTTTAACCTATGATTTTAGACAAACAAGAAAATATTCTGATCATCACACAGGAAGTTCCTAATACTGTGGAACTTGTAAAAAAAATTAATGCTTGCTATGATGAAATTAAGCATGATAACATTATTGTGAACCTATTTTCGTTTGGTAATTTGACAAAAAGCGATTTAGTAGAATTTTTACAACTCTCTAAAATACATCGTGCAGCAAAACATTCATTCGTGGTCGTAACCAACAAAATAAGCACGGATGATTTACCAAAAGCAATCGTTACCGTACCAACGCTACAAGAAGCTTTTGATATTATTGAAATGGAAGAAATAGAACGCGATTTAGGCTTCTAGCTTGCAAGGATTAAAACTCATACATGAAATTAACCATTTTAGGCTGTTATGCAGCAACACCCACAAAACATACGAACCCAACAGCACAAATACTCGAAATTAGAAATCATGTTTTTCTAATTGATTGTGGCGAAGGAACACAAGTAGCACTTCGAAAAAGTAAAGTAAAGTTTGCCAGAATCAAACATATTTTTATTTCACATTTACATGGCGATCATTTCTATGGACTCATAGGATTGATCTCCACGTTTATGTTGCTCGGACGCAATACCGATTTGCACATTTACGGGCCAAAAGGACTCAAAGAACTTACCTTATTACAACTCAAATTGACAAAGTCATGGACAAGTTACACATTGTGTTTTCATGAATTGGAAAGCAAAACTTCCGAAGTCATATTTGAAGATGAAAAAATTACAGTAACCACCATTCCGTTAGATCATCGTGTATATACAAATGGTTTTCTATTCAAAGAAAAAGAAAAGGAACGTCAACTAAATATCAATGCCGTTCTCAACTATGAAATAGAAAAATGTTACTACCAAAATATAAAAAAAGGAAGAGACATCACGCTTGATTCTGGTGAAGTAATTCCTAATGAAAAACTTACTTTTGATCCTCCTAAATCAAAAGGATACGCATTTTGCAGCGATACGGTATATTTCCCTGAAATCATTGATCAAATTAAAAATGTAGATGTATTATATCACGAAGCTACTTTTTTAGATAAACACGATCAATTAGCCGCTAAAACCAAGCATACAACCGCAAAACAGGCAGCAATCATTGCCAAAGAAGCGAATGTTGGTCAGTTAATACTCGGTCATTTTTCAACGCGTTACGATGGCTTCAACGAATTCAAAGAAGAAGCACAAACAGTATTTGAAAATGTAGTATTAGCCGACGACGGAAAAGTGTTTGAGTTTAATTAATTCTATGAAATAAATGACTTTCTATATAAAAGTTAAGCTGTGCGCAAAAAAAGTACTTTTTGTGCTAATCGTTTGTGGACTATTCACAAGGTGTAGTATTGAAAAAAATGATCAAAAAGTATACAATGTAGAAGAATTAATTTGCGGAATTGAAGAAAATCTAAACAAAGATTTTGAAAAAGCAACGAAATATTCTGAACAATTAATGCAGCTTGCATTGAAAAGAAACGACAGTGTCATAATTGCCAAAGCCTACTTGCTAAAAGGAATTGTATTGACCAAAAAAGGAGTCTATCAAACGGCAATAGATACGCTCAATAGAGGTTTGCAATTCATAGAAACTAAAGAACTACCTGAAAAAAATTTGTTTCTGCTTAGAATTGGAAACGCTTATGTTCAAGATAAAAAAGATGAAATTGCCCTAACTTATTACACACGTGTATATGAAGATGCTTTCACAAAAAATTACAAAGAAGACTTACTCAAAGCAGCCATAAATATTGCTAAAATAAAACGAAATGCAGGTAATTATGAAGAAGCATTGCAAAATTATAAAACCTCTTACACGCAAGCAATTGAATTAGGGGTAAAAAAAACAATCATCGCTAGAACTTTGATGGGAATTGGTGGAACATACTTAATTTTACAACAACCAGACTCCGCATTATATTACAGTACAAAAGGATATGAAATCAGTCATTCCATTGATGACAAAGTAGGGGAAAGTTATTTCAATGTTGATTTTGGAATTGCATATTATTTAAAAGACGATTACCAAACCTCTTTACAATATCTCAACAATGCAAAAACGTTTATTGAACAGATAGAAAACAAAAAACGATTAACCGAAACGCTTTTTTACACAGGCGCGTGTTACTATCGACTCAAAGATTATACAAAAGCAATTTCACATCTTGAAAATGTAATTCAAGTGGCGAATCAATCTGAAAAAGTAAATGATGACGAATTTAAACCACTTCAACTCATTGATACATACGATTTTTTATCAAAAAGTTATATAGCTATCGGAAACTCAGAACAATCCAGAATCTATGAAACAGCACGAAACGAGTTGGACAAAATCACAGATAAAGAAAACAACAAAATCAATACTGCCTTATTAAAAAGTGAATTGCGCATTCGCGATAAACTAATCGATTCTATTCATAAAACTACCCTATATTATAAAATCATTCTAGGATTTAGTGTCTCTATCTGTATTGCATTTTTATACTTTTTAATGTATTACAAAAGAAAGGCGAAAGCAAATAAAGAAAACTTTGAAAAGCTTATCAAAGCTCTGGAACAAAAGGCAATTGATTCAGTTTCTAAAACTAATGAAATCAAGATTACTGATGAAAAAGTACTAGAAGTTATCAAAAATCTTGAAAAAATAGAAGAGCAAGAATACTACTTAGATGTCAACTGTTCATTGGCAAACTTGGCTAAGAAAGCGAAAACGAATGCAACCTATTTAACAAAAATCCTAAAAGAAGAAAAAGACAAGACATTCTACCAATATCTTAACGAATTACGCATCAATTATGCCATCAATCGGTTGAAAACACATTCGCAATTTCGTAAATATGCTATCAAACACATTGCATTAGAAGTTGGCTACAAAAGTCCAGAATCATTCACAAAACATTTCAAAAAAGCAACTGGAATTTATCCTTCCTACTATATCAAAGAATTAGAAAAACGCGAAGCCTAAAATTTAATACGATTCTTAAAATTCATAAATAAACCTTAAATTAGATAATTTAAGGTACATAAGTACCGCTATAAAATTTATTAAAAATATCACATTATGAAAAAACACATTCTTAAAAATTTACACTTACGTAAAAAAGTTATTGTTGCCATAACACAACAACAAACTAGCATGATTAAAGGCGGAACTGAGCCAGTTTCAGCGCCAGTTCCAATGTCGCAAGCACCAGACCGTAATGGTATTTGTTATGCCATAAAATAAAAGTGTCTCTAGCCTTTTTAACATCCTTAAATCATCCAATTTAAGCAATACTTGTTTTTTTTCTGTTCAAATGCTTGCTACTTTGGCTTTATCAATCGATTGAAAGGTATTGCCGAAAACCTATATAAACGTAGGCATTTTAAAAACTTAAACCATGAAAAAACAAAAAATTAAAAATCTGACATTAAACAAAAAAGTAGTTTCAAAATTTGATGCGTCCAAAGTAAAAGGTGGATGGATTACTGGAAAAACAGGATGTATTGACCAATGCGAAATCAAATAAAAAACAATTTCAATACTATTAAAAGGGACAGCAAACGTTGTCCCTTTTTTCGTTTCTAAGCTTTTAATAACTTTAAAAAAACTTCGAATAATTGAACTCGTTTTTACTTCAAAAAGCAACTAAAAAGCTGTAAATTGCAATCGCGATACAATGTTTAAAAAACACGTTAAGTTCAACGAATGAAACAAGATTTAAGCGATTACAGAAAATCCTACGAAAAAAGCGAACTCTTAGAAAAAAACTGCTTAGAAAATCCGATGGAAATGTTCCAAAAATGGTTTTATGAAGTAGAAAAATCCGAAACGGTAGCGGAAGTCAATGCAATGACAATCAGTACTATTGGGTTGGATGGTTTTCCGAAAAGCAGAGTAGTTTTACTCAAAAAATACACATTTGAAGGATTCATCTTCTATTCCAATTACACAAGTGAAAAAGGCTTGGCAATTGCCAAAAATCCTCATGTATGTATCTCGTTTTTCTGGCCAGCGATGGAACGGCAAATTATCATCAAAGGAAAGGTAGAAAAGATTGCCGAAAACTTATCAGATGGTTATTTTGAATCACGCCCACGTGGAAGTCAACTTGGTGCCATTGTTTCCAAACAAAGTGAAGTAGTCGCTTCCAGAGAAGTGCTAGAACAACAATTAAAAGATTTAGAAGCTGCCTACGAAGGAAAAGAAATAGAAAGACCTTCACATTGGGGCGGATACATTGTAAAACCAAAAGAAATAGAATTCTGGCAAGGAAGAGCAAACCGATTACACGATCGGATACGCTACCAATTGCAAGCAGATTATTCGTGGAAAATAGAACGTTTAGCACCCTAATTAAAATCAAACGAAAGTGAAAACCTTACTCATAGTTCGGCATGCAAAATCATCTTGGGAAGATCCTGTAGATGACAAAGACCGAACCCTAAAATTGCGCGGAATCCAAGATGCACATTTGGTAGCAAAAGCGATCGCTGACAAAATAGATATGCCCGATGTTATTTTTTCAAGCATTGCAAACAGAGCATTACACACCTGTGCCATATTTACACGTACTCTAAATATTCCTTTTGAAAAAGTAATCATCAAAGAAGATTTGTACGATTTTGGCGGTTCAGGATTGGTTGCAACCATAAAATCCTGTGATGACGAAGTAAATACATTAATGGTTTTTGGACACAATCATGCCATTACGGCGGTCTCCAATACTTATGGAAGCAAACTATTTGAAAATGTCCCAACAAGTGGCGTGGTTGCCATACAATTTGATACAAATTCGTGGAAAACGATTAGTGAAGGAACTACTATTTTAAAAGTATTCCCTAAAGACTTAAAATAATGGAGCAGTCAAAAAATACATACATCAACAGAGAAATAAGCTGGCTCGATTTTAACGGTCGTGTATTGCAAGAAGCCGCAGATCAGACAGTTCCGTTAATAGAAAGACTTCGGTTTATTGGAATATTCTCTAACAATTTAGATGAGTTTTTTAAAGTTCGATATGCCACCGTGAAACGCATTGCGCAAGCAGGAAAAGGAGGAAGAAGTGTGTTAGGTGGCGAAAAAGCAAAAGACTTACTGGAGCAAATCACAAAAATAGTTATCAAGCAACAAACGGAAAGTCTTCGTATTTTAAGTGAAGTGCAAGAAGCATTGGAAAAGGAAAATATTTTTATCATTGACGAAAAAATAGCTTCCAAAAGCCAAAGCGAATACATTGAAAAATATTTCATTGAAAAAGTAAGTCCTGCGTTAGTAACCATGATTTTAGATGACATTGACGAAATGCCAGGTTTAAAAGACAAAGCGGCGTATTTGGCAATTCGGATGGTGCTAAAAGAACAAGTTAAAAACACAGGGAAAGTATCACGTTTTTTCAAATCGAAGCGTAAAAAAATAAAATACGCATTAATTGAAATTCCACGAACTATTGATCGTTTCATCGTTTTACCAAATGAAGGCGACAAAAAATACATCATCATTCTCGATGATTTAATACGTCATTCTCTAGAAAGTATCTTCAATATATTTGAATATGAAAGTCTATCTGCGCACATGATAAAAATTACACGTGATGCAGGATTAGATATTGACAACGATTTATCAAAAAGTTTCATTCAAAAAATATCGACCAGTGTAAAAGGTAGAAAAAGTGGTGAACCTGTTCGTTTTGTATATGATAAAACCATCGAAAAAGATACGTTTGAATACCTAATTGAAAAGATGGGAATTGACGATATCGACAGTCTAATTCCTGGTGGACGTTATCACAATCGTAGAGATTATATGTTGTTTCCAAGCTTAGGTAGAAAAGATTTGCTTTACAAACAATATCCACCATTACCCATCAAAGGATTGAGTTTAGAAGGAAGTATTTTTGAAAAAATTGCCCAAAAAGATTTCTTGCAGTTTGCACCATATCATACCTTTTCGTACGTAGTTCGTTTCTTGAGAGAAGCGGCATTAGATCCGAAAGTAACAGATGTCAAAATCACGATTTATCGTTTGGCAAAAATTTCACACGTGGCAAGTTCCTTAATCAATGCTGCAAAAAATGGTAAAAAAGTCACGGTTCAAATTGAGTTGCAAGCACGATTTGATGAAGAAGCAAATATCAAATATGCAGAACAATTACAAAGCGAAGGCATCAACTTAATTTTTGGCGTACCAGGTTTAAAAGTACACAGTAAAACCTGTGTCATAGAACGTTTGGAAGACAATAAAGTAGTTCGATATGGATTTATAAGTACTGGAAATGTAAACGAATCTACTGCCAAAATTTATACAGATTACACACTATTTACGGCAAATCAAAACATCTTAAAAGAAGTTGGAAAAGTATTTGATTTCTTTGAAACCAATTATAAAGTGGCGAAATACAAACATTTAATAGTCTCGCCGCATTATACACGAAATGCATTGTACAAACTTATCAATACGGAAATCAAAAATGCGCAAGAAGGAAAAGAAGCGTATATAAAATTGAAAATCAATAGTTTATCGGATTATAAAATTATAGATAAACTTTACGATGCAAGTAGAGCAGGCGTAAAAATTCAACTAATTATACGTGGAATTTGTTGCCTAATTCCTGGCGTGAAAGGCATGAGCGAAAATATAGAAGCCATTAGTATTGTTGACAAATTTTTAGAACATCCAAGAATGTTTATCTTTGGCAATAATGGTGATACAAAAGTATACATTTCTTCCGCCGATTGGATGACGCGAAATATTGATCTCCGAGTTGAGGTTTCGTGTCCAATATATGATGAAGATATCAAAAAAGAATTGATAGATACCTTCAATATTGGTTGGAGTGATAATGTAAAAGCACGTATTTTTTCTATTCATCAAGATAACGCATATCGAAAAAATGAATTAGCAAAAGTGCGCTCACAGTTTGCAACGTATGATTACTATTTACAAAAAATGTCAAATTAATATAAAAAAAGAAGTCCATTTTGAGAATTAGAAAATTTGCCGCCATTGACATCGGATCAAATGCTATACGATTGTTAGTTGCAAACGTCATAGAAGAAGAAGACAAAGATCCAAAATTCAGAAAAAGTTCTTTAGTACGTGTGCCAATTCGTTTAGGACAAGATGTTTTTACAAATGGTAAAATTTCTCCTAAAAATGTTACACGAATGATTAATGCAATGAAATCATATCGTTTATTAATGGACATTCATGGTGTGGAAAATTATATGGCATGTGCAACTTCTGCCATGCGTGAAGCCGAAAATGGAGTAGAAATTGTTGAAAAAATCATAAAAAAATCTGGAATTTCCATTGATATTATTGATGGAAAACAAGAAGCTGCCATTATAGCATCAACAGACCTTCGAGATGTTATCGAAAAAGAAAAAGACTATCTATATGTGGATGTTGGTGGTGGAAGTACCGAATTTACAATTTTTTCCAACGGGAAAATAAAAATATCCAAATCGTTCAAAATCGGAACCGTTCGTTTGCTCAATGAAATGATTACCGAAGCCGATTGGAAAGAAGCCGAAAAGTGGATCAAACGAAATACTAAAGATTTAAAACGACTTTCGCTGATTGGTTCTGGTGGAAACATCAACAAATTGCATAAAATGTCGGGCACAGCTATTGGTGAACCATTATCATATATTTATCTAAATGCGCACTATCAATTTTTGCAAAGTCTTACCTATGAAGAGCGAATTTCTGAATTAGGGTTAAACCCAGATAGAGCCGATGTTATCATTCCGGCAACTCGAATTTACCTTTCGGCTTGTAAATGGAGCGGCGCTCGAAAAATTTACGTACCTAAAATTGGACTTTCAGATGGTATTATAAAGACATTATTCTTCGAGACATCGAAAAAAGAAAAATCACATCAAATATTTTAAGTTTTTTAACAAACAATATTTACATTTAAATAAACTAAAAATAAATAGTAGATACATAATCTGCTCAACACAATAACTATAAAAAAGAACAAATGAAAAAAATAATATTACTTTCATTTTTGATGTGTAGTTTCATTGCATTTTCTCAAGAGACAGACAAAGAAATAGATGTAGAAACGGAAAAAGGTACGTACACAAGTACGGGTTTAGACACAGAAACTCGATATGGTTTCAAAGCAGGAATCAATATTTCAAATTATAGCGCAACAAATCTTGATGATATTCAAGATGGTTTAAATAATTCCAGATTTGGAGCGGTTTTCGGATTTTTTGTAGACATGCATGTTGCTGGTAAATTGCGTTTTCAACCCGAATTTTTATACTCAGCACAAGGAGCGAAAGAAGAAGCATTGCGTGCCGATTATTTGCAAATTCCATTAATGTTAAAGTTTGAATTAACCAACTTTTTAAATTTACAAGTAGGACCGCAAGTTGGTGTGAAAGTACACGAATTTGAAGACAATTTTAAAAACTTCGACTTTGCTGTCAATGGCGGATTTGGTGTAGAAATTTTAGAAAATGTTTCTGTGGAAGCACGATATAGTTTAGGTTTGGCAGATATGTTCGATGAAGATCGCGCACCAAATATAGAAGGAAAAAATGTGGTTATTCAAATTGGCGTAACGTATCGACTTTAGACTTGTTAGATTTTTTGATCGTTAGACATATTAGATATACATCTCGACTGCGCTCGATGTGACAACAAGCATCAAAGAAGTTTAAAAATCTAAAAGATTCCCGCTTATGTGGGAACGAGTCTAAGAGCGAAGCGATCTAAAAGCGTCAGCGTGTCTAACATTCTAACCCAAAAGTTTCTAAAGTCGAACTTTTTGATTGAGGATTTGAAGGCAATAAGCGAGTTTGTTAAAGATCATAAAACATTATTAATGGTGTCTTAAAAAATTAAAAAGCACTTTATTTTTGTTAAGGTTCTTATATATTTAGAAATTCCACATCCTAGTCTTTTCTTGTATAATTAATTTAATAAAATATATATTTTAGTCATTATTGAGAACAATAAAACTTGTAGTCCTAGCAACAAATTCAAAAACCTCAAAAAATCAATTCGAGGTTTTCTATTTCAGCATAATTTTAGGTTTACAATTATATGCTGAAAATCAGGGAATTTTAGGGTAGGTAAATGTATATTATGTCACAAAAAAGTAAATTCCAACTAATACAATTAGAGCAAAGAGTATGGCTGCGGATAAAAATCCGATCACAAATCCTTTAAAAAATAGTATTCGTTTTGTTTCCATATTTAGTTCCCGTGACTTCGACAAACTCAGCAACAGTCGGGAATCTCATTAATTATTTAAAAAAAGTAAAGCAGTCTTACATCGTAAGACCACTCTACCTAAGTCTAAATAGCAAATCATAAATACATCAAGAAATCTTAATTCATATTGTTGAATCCACTATACTTCAATTAAAGTCGTTTGACATTCATTTCTTGATGTATATACGCTTTATTTCAGCTTCCCCAAACTGA
>Ga0213866_10000139_pt1 | contig 59589 bp, 79 predicted proteins | sample PICome_11_FD_160079 | JGI IMG/M metagenome (GOLD analysis project Ga0213866, IMG submission 160079) | Coastal seawater microbial communities near Pivers Island, North Carolina, United States - PICO284 | ecosystem: Environmental > Aquatic > Marine > Coastal | place: USA: North Carolina...
TAATATTAAATCATATTATAGTTTTATATAATGTGTTTGGTATAAAAGCTGCTAATAGAATGATGTGGTTTAAAATAGAAGAAGAACATTATTCTATTTTAAAAACATTTCTTGTATTTTTACATTATTTACCAGAAGATTATATGGTAGAAATACCATTAGATAAAAATATTGTACAAAGGTTAAGAGATCTATAATGGGAATTATTTCAAGAACAGGAGATTTATTTTACGCATTTCGTTTTTTGAAACTCCTTGTTACGCCTTGGGAAGATATGGAAGCATATAAACTAGGTGTAATTGATGAAAACGGTAAAGTTCTCAAAAAGAAAAGAAATACTCCTGAAGAAAAATCTGCGTATACGGTATTTCATCGTTTAGTATTTAACATTAAAAGACTATTAAATAAAATACCCTTTGGTAAAACAAAATTAGCTTCATATGCATCAGCCTTATTTTTAATTAAAGAAAATACTGGTATGTCAGAAGAATCTATACGTGAAATTTTAGATGAAGTTTTTGATGATATCGAAAATGAAATAGATTTATCTGAACATAACGTTAGACATAAATTAACACCAGGTACTTATTTCTTAAAAAATGAAATTGCATCTATTGATACAGGCGAGATTATTGGACATATAAATAATAAAGTAAAAGCTAATGATTTTTTAGATCCTTATGGTTCTATTTTTGGTTTAAATGTTTATCAAGTAGAGCATATTAATACAAAACAAAAAATATTAGTAACGAGTGCGGATATAGAAAAATGAAAAATTTTAAAGACATGTGGGAAGACGCAGCTGCAAATTCAGTAGCCGGTGGTGGTGTTTCATTACCAGCTGATGCTATGGGCAAAAAAGCTCATAAGAAAATGAAAAGAAATTATGATGGTAGAACTAAAGAAGGTAAAAAGTTTGTAGAAAGAATTTTAGCGAGAAGAGCAGCAAGAGAACAAAACAAACAAAAATAATTATGACAAAAATTTTGATGAGTATTATAATGGCGATGGGTGTAGGTGGAATATTTTACTACAATTTTTCAGTTGTTCCTATGAAGAACAAAATTGAAGAACAAGCGAAAGTTATTATAGCACAAGATCTTAGAGATCAAGAACAAAAAGCCACAATCGAGGCAATTCAAGGTAATTTAGAAAAGACAACACAAGCTCTTTCAGGATTACAAGTTCAAAATCAACAATACGAAATTCAAATGGCAGATTATTTAGATGTCTTTAGAAGACATAATCTGTCAAAATTAGCGAGTGCAAAACCTGGTTTGGTTGAAGTAGATGCAAATAATGGAACAAAGGAGGTCTTTGATGCGATTGAAGCAGATAGTAAGCGTATTAGCTCTCTTAACGATTAGCGGTTGTTCCTTACTTCAACAATCTCCAAGAGAAGTTGAGATAATTACAAAGCCAGTAAAAATAGATATTGTTCAACCAACAATGCCTCGCCCAATAGATTTAAAAGAACCTAAATGGTATGTGGTTTCTGATTCAAGGATCATTAATCCATGCGCAAAGGAATTTTATAATCCAAAGCAGTATGATGATAAGGGTAATGAAAAATATAAAAGACCCAAAATCGATCACCCTGATGGATTATTAAATGATAAAGGTAAAATTATTAGAGTATGTAAACTCGGAAAGGAAAATCCAGATTGGCCTGAAGATTATACATACTTAGATAGATTTATCGATGATATAAAAAAGAAACATGGTGGAGATATTGTATTCTTTGCTATGACTGTTGATGATTATGAGCTTATGTCTTATAATACTCAAGAAATTAAGCGTTATATTAATCAGCTCGGTGAGGTGATAGTTTACTATAGGAATGTAACAATAGATGATGAAAAAGCTGGAGCAGTTGAAATTAAAGTGGAGAATGATAATGGCGACAACTAGAATGAAAGAGCAAATTGGAAAGTGGGATAGAGCGGTAATAGCTGCAAAACTTTCTGCAATTGCTTATATGAATGAAAAGCCTGCGATTAACGCAGCAAAAAAACTTGGGTTTCCATGGGCTAAATTAATTAGTAAAGATGGTGCCGAAGTATTAGTAGCCAAAGACAGAAACGATTTATGGTTTGCCTTTAGAGGTACAGAGCCATCAAAATTAAATGATGTCATGGCTGATTTAAACGTAATTAAACAAGCCGCGGTAGCTGGCGGTAAAGTACATGGTGGATTCCAAAAGGAAGTAAACGATTTATGGATGGATGTATTAGCTGAAATTGAACATAATGATCAGTTAAAAGTTCGTAAAGATGTTTACATGACTGGACATTCACTAGGTGCTGCAATGGCAACAATTGCCGCAACAAGATATCAACCTCATGAATTATTTACTTTTGGATCTCCAAGAGTAGGTGGACCAAGATTTGTTAAACATATTAAATGCCCACACTATAGATTCATGAATAATAATGATATCGTTTGTAGAATTCCGCCTGCATGGTTAGGATTTAGACATCATGGTCAAATGATTTATTTTGATAGAAATGGTAATAAACAACCTAAGCCAACATGGGGCGATTTGTTTTTTGGAGTACTAAACTCATGGAAGAGATTTAAATTCTTTGATGGTATAGTAGACCATGGCATGCCAAACTATGTAAAAGCAATTCAGAGGCTATCTAAAAAGGAAAAATAATGGAAGGTTTAGCAGAATTAAATAACTTAAGTTATTTTGATGGTATTATAATTACCCTTTGGCTGGGTGTATTATATTACGGTAAATGCTGGATAGATAATAAATTTAAGGAAAAATAAAATGCATTGGTTAATAGTACTAACACTAAAATCAATACTATCTTCAATCATTGGTAGTTCATTCTACCAATGGTTTCAAGGTACTACACTTGGTATTTGGTTTCAAAAGCAAGTGGATAGATTCATGGAATATTTTGCAGAAAAATATGAACTTGAATTAATGAAAAAGGACGCTAAGTTTAGAAAGCAGTATCCTCTTGCTGCACAACGGTTAGACGAATTAGAAGCTAATTCACACCCTTGTAAAGAACTACATGAATTTGAAGCATATCCAGATTTAATAAAGCGTATTGAAAAACTAGAAAAAAAGAAGTAAATAACTGTTTACTTTTACCACAAACTGTGGTATAATATATACTATAATATGAACACAACTGGAATAAACACTATGTCATTACAAGTCACTAAAAGAGATGGTTCTGTCCAACCATTTGATCTAGAAAAAATACATAAAGTTTTAGAATGGGCAATTGAAGGGATTTCAGGTGTGTCTATGTCTGAAATCGAATTAAAAGCAAATATTCAATTGTATGATAAAATACCTGCTTATGATATCCATGAATTATTAATAAAATCAGCAGCTGAACTCATATCAGAAACTACACCTAACTATCAATTTGTAGCCGCAAGGTTAATATCTTATAAGTTAAGAAAAGAAGTATATGGTGATTATAAACCATGGCCACTAAAACAACTCATTATTGAAAATGTCAGTAGAGGCGTTTATGATGGTGGTATTATGGAAAACTATTTACCAGAAGAAATCGATGAATTAGATGCTTATATCAAGCATGATAGAGATGACACATTCACATACGCTGGTATGGAACAATTTAGAGGTAAATACTTAGTACAGGATCGAAGAACTAAAGAACATTATGAAACACCACAAGTTTTATACATGATGGTATCTGCTACTCTATTCATGAATTATCCAAAAGAAACAAGGATGAAATACGTTAAGGAATATTACGATGCGATTTCTCAATTTTATATATCACTACCTACTCCAATCATGGCTGGAGTTCGTACACCAACAAGACAGTTTTCGTCCTGTGTACTTATTGAGTCTGGTGATAGTCTTGATAGTATTAACGCTACTGCTACAAGCATTGTCAAGTATATAAGTAAAAAAGCTGGCATTGGTATTGGTGCTGGTTCTATTCGAGCTGAAGGTGCAAAAGTTGGTGATGGTTCTGTTGTTCATACAGGGCTTATTCCATTCTTAAAATATTTTCAATCTGCTGTTAAGTCATGCTCACAAGGTGGTGTTCGTGGTGGTGCTGCTACTGTTTATTTACCATTGTGGCATTATGAGTTTGAAGATTTAGTTGTACTCAAGAATAATAAAGGAACCGAAGAGAACAGAGTACGACACATGGACTATGCTTTTCAATTAAATAAATTAATGTATGAACGATTAATAACTGGTGGTAATATTACATTTTTTGATCCAAACGATGTGCCTGGTCTATATGAATCATTTTTCGATGATCAAGATAAATTCCAAGAGTTATATGAAAAATATGAAAGAGCATATAGTATAAGAAAGAAAACTCTACCAGCACTTGAAGTATTTTCAACATTATTACAAGAAAGAAAAGATACAGGTAGAATTTATATCATGAATGTCGATCATGCAAATGATCACGGTGCATTTGATCCAAAGGTAGCACCAATCAGAATGAGTAATTTATGTTGTGAAATTGATTTACCTACCTCACCACTTGAAGCATATGATGACCATACGGGTGAAATTAGTTTATGTACATTATCAGCAATTAACTGGGGACTAATAAATGAAACAGATGAGTTCGAAAAATATTGTGACCTATCAGTAAGAGCACTTGATGAATTATTAGATTATCAAAATTATCCAATTGCTGCTGCAGAAGCCGGAACTAAAAACCGTAGACCATTGGGCATTGGTATTATCAATCTCGCATATTTCCTAGCAAAAAGAGGTTTAAAATACGACGAATCAGCATTTGGAATTGTTGATGAATATGCTGAAGCTTGGTCTTATTATCTTATTAAAGCATCTGCAAATTTAGCTAAAGAAAAAGGTGAAATTCCTTTGAAAAAACACACAAAATATGCTCGTGGAGAGTTCCCAAATGATACATATAAAAGTGCAGTAGATAATTTGATAGAGCATAAAGTACGATTACCGTGGGAAGACCTACGTAAACAAGTCCTAGAAACGGGAACCAGAAACTCAACTCTAATGGCATTAATGCCGGCTGAAACAAGTGCACAAATTAGTAATAGTACGAATGGTATTGAACCACCAAGAGCATTGGTATCGTACAAACAAAGTAAAGATGGAGTCATGGCTCAGGTCGTTCCAGGGTATCACCATCTTAAAAATAAATATGACTTACTATGGGATCAAGAAAGTCCTGATGGTTATTTAAAAATTTGTGCGATATTACAAAAATACATTGATCAAGGTATTAGTGTAAATACTTCTTATAATCCTGAACATTTTGAGGATAATAAGATTCCAATGTCAACAATGATTACTGATCTTGTTACGGCATACAAATACGGTCTAAAACAGCTATATTATTTTAATACATATGATGGAGCTGGTGAAATGACCGATGGCGAAACACATCATCAATACGATGGTGAAGGTTATATTGCTGGTGTAGATGTTATACCAGAAGATGACGATTGCGACAGCTGTAAAATTTAAATGAAAAAAATACCTTTAAAGGGTGGTGATGAATATGACGCTCTTACAAAAGCGCGTAAGTTCTATCGATTTGCACCAGGTATTGTAAAAAAGATTAAAAGAAAATATAATAAACGATTTAGAAAGGAAGGAAAGCTGAATGTCAATATTGAAAAAGAGTAAAAAATCACACCTTAATAAAAATATGTTTTTGGATGAGTCAGTCGATATCCAAAGATTTGATGTAGTAAAATACCCACAGATAGAAAAAATAACAGAAAAACAACTTGGATTCTTTTGGAGACCCGAAGAGGTAGACATTTCAAAAGATAAAAAAGATTTTGATGGATTAACAGAGCATGAAAAACACATCTTCACATCGAACCTCAAACGTCAAATACTACTGGACTCTGTTCAAGGTCGGGCCCCGAACATTGCGTTCCTTCCTATTGCTTCGTTACCCGAAGTTGAAAACTGGATTGAAACTTGGTCATTCTTTGAAACTATACATTCTCGATCTTATACTCATATTATTCGGAATGTTTACCCTGACCCCTCTACTGTTTTTGACGGAATGCTTAATGTAAAAGAAATTTTAGAATGCGGTAATGATATTGCACAATATTACGACGATCTAATTAAAGATAATAATTCAGCCACAAATAAAATGGACCATAAGAGATCCTTATGGATGTGTATGATGAGTGCTAATGCACTAGAAGGTATTAGATTCTATGTATCATTCGCATGTTCATGGGCATTCGCAGAACTTAAAAAAATGGAAGGTAACGCGAAAATTATTAAGTTTATCGCAAGAGATGAGAATACACACCTTGCAGCAACTACTACTATGATTAAGAAAATGCTTCAAGAAGATAAAGATTTCGAAAAGATTTCCAAAGAAAAAGAAAGTGAAGTAGTTAAACTATTTACTAATGTTATCGAACAAGAAAAAGAGTGGGCTAGGTATTTATTTAAAGATGGTTCAATGATTGGTTTAAACGAAACAATTCTAAGTCAATATATAGAATGGATTGGTTGTAAAAGAATGAGAGCTCTGGGATTACCATGTCCATATACAGTATCAAAAATGAACCCATTACCATGGACTGAAAAATGGATTGGTGGAGGTAATGTACAAGTTGCTCCACAAGAAACAGAAATCAGTTCTTACGTAGTTGGTGGTGTTAAACAAGATATGGATGAAAACAAACTCGCAGGATTAAGTTTATAATGCCACAACAATTAGAATTTAATTTTGCAAAACCTAGAGATTGTACTCCTGAAGAACAAAAAGAGTGGATCGGGGGTGAACTTAAATATTGGGCTGATGTCCAAGGTAAATTAATTATTGGTATATCTATTCTACAAGTATCACTAGTAGGATTTATGCTAGGAACAATGTATATTATAGGAGAATTTTTGAAATGATAGAAATATATGGAAAAGAGCAATGTCCGTTCTGTGACATGGCAAAAGTATTATGTACACAAAAACAAGTAGAGTATAAGTATTTTCAATTAGGTAAAGACTTTACAAGAGAAGAAATGATTGAGAAATTTCCGACCGCTAGAACATTCCCACAAATTATTTTTATGGGAGAAAAGATTGGCGGATATAACGAATTAAAATCACAATTCGATTAAGGAGTAAAAATGTACGAGCCAACTCATTGGTATACACATAACTGTGAGTTTTGTTTTACACAAACAAAAATATATTTTGAAGAAGAAAGACCAGAAACTATTTTTTGTCCTCATTGTGGATCTGCAGTTGAACCTGTAGATGAGCTAGATTTTGATGAATAAATAGGTATATGGAATGGCATTACGAAGGCAAAAAATACGAACTGCCGGAAGATTACGATCACAAAGACGTCTATGGTTTCGTGTACTTAATAACGAACAGAGCAACAGGCAAGAAATATGTGGGGAAAAAATTCTTCTGGAGCAAGAAAACACTACCAATAACAAAGACAAGAAAACGTCGTAAACGCTTATTGGTTGAAAGTGATTGGAAGACCTATTACGGGTCAAATAAAAATCTACAAGAAGATGTAGAAAAAATGGGTGAAGACTTCTTTTATAGAGAAATCTTGCATCTATGTAAAACTAAGGGTGAATGTTCTTATATGGAAACTAAAGAACAATTTGAACGAGAAGTTTTATTGACAGACGATTATTATAATGGAATTATATCATGTAAAATTGGTGGTCAAACTGTGAAATATTTAAAGGAAAATTATGCTAGAAACAATTTGTGAAGTGATGAAACATTCCTATGATAGAGGAATGATTAGTACAAGAGATGGAAATGTATCTTTGCGTCATGCAGATAGAGATCATTTTTATGTCACTCCAAGTGGAGTTCGTAAACCTGTTATGCAATATGACATGTTTAAAAAATTAAGAGTAAAAGATGCTAGAGAAATGTATTTTACAGATATTGCATCAGGACTTAAACCAACCGGTGAATTACCTTTACACTGGGGATTACAAAAAAATATACCTACAGAAACACGGATTGTATTACATACACATCCTACACACATTGTAGCAGCTATGCATGCGGGAATTGAACTAAATAAATTAGTTGATTTATTTCCAGAATTAGGTAGATATAGTAAAGTAGCTTCTAACGTACCAGATGTTCCACCTATCTCAGAAGAATTAGCAAATCATTGTTTTGATAATCTTGGATTACAATCAGATGGATCAACATATTTTGATATGGTTGGAATTAAAGGTCATGGTATTGTAGCAATAGATGAAACACCGTGGCGTGCTTTTGAGCATGTAGAAAGATTAGAACATATCTGTGAAATGGTATTAAAGTCAGGAAATTATTAAAATAAACTGTTTACATTTACTAAAAAGTGTGGTATAATATATACATATGAACGATAATATAATCCGTTTTCCAATAGAAAGAAGAATGCAAGAAATTGCGGATCAAGAATTCGAAAGAGAAATGGATGAGACAATGAAAGACGAATACTTTTGTGATGATTGCACTGACACTTCACAATTGATATTGACTATTATTGAAGAAATTATTGCAGCAGATAGTTCACCTTTTGATGGAATGGATTTTAGAAATCCTGAGTTAATAGAATCAAAAGATGCATTTGTAATAGTAAATTTATTATGTTCTATGTTTATGAGATATGGAGGTATGAAACATTTTTTACAAGAATACCTTGATATTATTTTTTTGAAAATACAAGCGCAACAGGAATCAAATGATATTACTTGATTATAGTCAGATCGCACTATCAAACATCATAGTGCAAAAACTAAATGATGAAAATATGATTAGACATATGATACTCAATAGTATTCGTATGTACAATAAAAAGTATAGAGATGAATATGGCCAAATGGTTATCTGTGCTGATGGAATGAATACATGGAGAAAAGAATATTTCCCCTTATATAAAGCACATAGAAAAAAGAATAGAGATGAGTCTAGTCAAGATTGGCATGAAATATTCAGAATATTAAACCTAGTAAGAGAAGAAATAAGAGAAAATCTTCCTTATAAAGTTGTTCATTTGGAAGGGTGCGAGGCTGATGATGTCATAGGTACACTTACTTTACAAACACAAGAGTTTGGTCAACATGAACCTATTATGGTTATATCATCTGACAAAGACTTTATTCAATTACAAAAATTTAATAATGTAAAACAATTTTCACCTATTCAAAAGAAAATAGTTAGTGATCCTAACCCAAGATCTTATATGTTCGAACATATAATGAAAGGTGATAAGGGCGATGGAATACCTAACGTATTATCGCCAGATAATGCTATTGTTGATGAAATAAGACAATCACCAATGACAAAAAAGAAAATTGAATACTGGGCTGAAAATGCAGATAACCTTCAGGATGTAATGACAACTGAAGAATATAGAAACTATCAAAGAAACAAAACATTAATTGATTTGACTGCTATCCCACAGGATGTGCAAGATAAAATTATAAATAACTATAACGAACAAAAACCAGCGATGAAAATGCGAGTTTTGAATTATTTAATAAAGAAAAGATGTAATCATTTGATTGAAGTAGTGGAGGAATTTTATAATGGATAAACCATTAATATCAGATATATTAAAAAGTGTCAATAAATTAGGCACTAGAGATGAGAGGATTGCGTATTTACAAGAGCACGATTGTACTGCTCTAAAAGATATATTACGTATTGCTCTTGATGAATCAATAAAGTTGGACTTACCTGAAGGCACCCCGCCTTATAAAAAATACGATTTAGAAGCTGAACAGGCTGATGAATTCAGACCATTAAGATTTGAATATCCAAAGTTTGGTAACTTTGTAGAAGCTGTTACGCCTAAACTAAATAAATTTAAGAGAGAACAACTTTTTATTGAGATGTTAGAAAAATCACATCCGGATGAAGCAGAGCTTTTGTGTAATGCGAAAGACCAAAATCTTAGCTATAAGTACGTCACAAAGGCTATAGTGAAAGCTGCATTTCCGGGTTTAATCAAAAAGTAAGGAGGTAAACTAAACTTATATTATGATAGTACAATTAACAAAAGCTATGGAGAACATATATGAGTTTACAGCAATTGGAACGCCTAAAGAAAGACAAAAAAGAGGCACTTTACTATCAGAGAAAATTAATGAAAAAAGGAAAGAATGTGTTAGCATATAAAATGGAGAAAAAAATTGCTCACATTGATAGATACATTAATGATATGGTTGAAATTAGCCAAATAAATTAGTTTACAAATATTGAAAAATGTGGTATAATATATTATTATGAATTTGTTTATATTAAATGATGACCCTGTAATAGCTGCACAAGAACAGTGTGACAAACATGTAGTAAAAATGATTGTCGAATCTGCTCAAATGCTATCTACCGTACATAGAATGCTGGATGGAATCAAAGAGAAAAGGCCATCAAAATCAGGTAAAAGAATGGTAGATTATTACAGATTGAATGATGATCGAGAAGACATACTGTACAAGGCAGTTCACTTCAATCATCCTTGTACAGTATGGTCACGTGAGAGTTGTTGTAATTACAGTTGGCACTATGAGCACTTTGTTGCTTTATGTGATGAATATACCTATCGCTATGGAAAAGTTCATTCAACAGATTCTAAACTTAGAAATATTCTTCAATCACTACCAAAAAATATTAACAGAGCTGGAGGGATGACTCCTTTCAAACTTGCTATGAAATCAAATCCCGAATGTGTAGTACATGGATTGGGTGGAACCGATGCAGTATTATCATATCAAAATTTTTACCAAACTAAACAAGGTCGATTTAAAATGGAATGGACAAAAAGACAAATTCCGGAGTGGTTTAATGCCGTTGTATGAATTTAAAAATAAAGATACTGGTGAAGTAATCACCAAAATGCTAAAAATTTCTGAAAGAGAAGATTATTTAAAAGATAATCCAAATTTAGAATCAGTTATAAGTGCACCACAAATTGTTTCAGGTGATAGTGGTGGTGTGTTGAAAAAGGCTGGTGACGGTTGGAAAGAAGTACAAAATAGAATTAAATCAGGTTTACCACCAAGCTTAAAGGATAATATTAGAACAAAATGAATAAAAGACCTTCAAAACTTCGTTTAGAACACTTAAAACAATTAGAACCATTAACTAATACTCAAGAAGAAGTATTCGAATCTTTTAAAAAGGGTAATCATTTATGTTTAGATGGTTCAGCAGGAACAGGTAAAACATTTATTTCATTATATCTTGCATTAGAATCAGTTCTTAAAAAAGAATATAATAAAGTAATTATTGTAAGATCTGCTTTACCAACAAGAGATATGGGATTTCTTCCAGGAACATTAGAAGAAAAGGAAGAAGCTTATAAAACACCTTATAAAGCCGTTGTTAATGATTTATTTGATGATAACGAAGCTTGGAATAAATTATTACAGGCTAAACAAATAGAATTTTTAACTACATCCTTTATAAGAGGACTAACAATTAAAGATGCAATTGTTATTGTTGATGAATCTCAAAATTGTAATTACCATGAATTATGTTCTATAATTACTAGATTAGGAGATAATTGTAAATTTATAATGTGTGGTGATTATTACCAATCAGATTTTACAAGAAACGGCGATAAAAATGGTATCAAAGAATTTATGACAATTATTGATCATATGAAATATTTCGAACACATTGAATTTGGTTGGGAAGATATCGTAAGAAGTGATTTTGTAAGAGATTTCATAATGACAAAGGAATTATATGAACATGGGAAACTTTAAACATGAACCAATTGATCTCGGTTATACTGACTTGGTGGCAACAACTGCTGACACTGGCAGAACATATGCCTGTCCTAATAATCGTAATTATCCTTCTATTACAACTGTTTTATCCATCTTAAGCGAAGACGCTATTAGAGCATGGCGCGCTAGAGTTGGTGAAGAAGAAGCAAATAAAATATCAAAAAGAGCTTCTACACGTGGAACCGCAGTCCACGCAGTTTTAGAAAGATACGTAGATAACGAAGAAGATTACTTTCAAGATGCTAACTTAATTGTTAAATCAAACTTTATGGAAGTAAAAGATATTATAGATAATAATCTAACTAAAGTTTATGCACAAGAAGCTCCACTTTATTCAGATCATTTAGGTGTGGCTGGTAGAGTTGATTGTGTTGGTGTATGGAATGGAAAAAACTCCATTATTGATTATAAGACGGCTGCTAAGCCAAAAAAGAAAGAATGGTGTGAAGGATATTTTATACAAGAAGCCGCATATGCAATTATGTGGGAAGAAAGAACAGGTATGCCAATTACACAATTGGTTACTGTAATTGCTGGTGATCAGGGTCCTCAAATTTTTATTGAGCATCGTGATAACTGGACAGAAAAGTTATTAGATACAATAACTGAATTTAATATGAGAAAAATATTTGGGAGATAAAAATGTTAAGTGTAGGTGAAAAGTTTCCTCCATTCGTTTTAAATGGAGTAAATGAAAACAATGAATTTGTTCAAGTAAGTGTAGATGAGGGTTATACTCCGCTAAAAAATGATTGGAGTGTTATTTACTTTTATCCAAAAGATTTTACATTTATTTGTCCAACAGAAATTGCTGGTATGGATATGTTAGTAGAAGAAGCTAATGTTATTGGTATCAGTGGAGATAACGAATTTTGCAAATTAGCTTGGAAAAAGGATAACGAGTTAATTGGTAATATTAAGCACTCATTAGCTGCAGATTGTGGTCTAGGTTTATCGCATAAATTAGGTATTGTTGATGAGGAAAATGGTGTATGCTATAGAGCAACATTTATTTTAGATAAAGATAGAGTTATTCAACACGCATCTATTAATGCGTTAGATACAGGAAGAAACGCTCATGAAGTTTTAAGAACACTACAAGCTTTAAAGGCAGGTGGACTTACGGGTTGTGAGTGGAATCCAGGTGAGGAATTTGTAGGATGAACTATTTATTAGAAGCTCTATGTGCCAAGTTGGAAGGCGAAATTGAAGTAGCAAAAGCTAACATTATGGTATATACTAGAAATGCAGCAGGTATCGGAGAACATCCCGATGTAGTGGAAGCTATAGAGGTTCAAGTATCAAAAATGGCTGAAGCAGAAGATAAGCTAGAAACAATAAAAAGATATTTTAGTTAAAATAAATGCACTTTTTTTCATAAAACTGTTTACAAACTATAAAAATTGTGTTATAATATACATATATTGATGATAGGAGTGAATATGAAAAAAGTCATAATAAAAGGAAATCCAATTGTAAATGGTCTTGTCAAATTCGACGTTGATTGCGAATTGCCTGTGCCTAATGAATTGGTTAAATTAGCCATCTCTAAAAATGGAGATGATTGGGATAAAATGTGTAAATCATTACCTAATTTCGGTTTTATGAATCCAATAGGAAAATTACACATATCTCATCTAATTGTAGATGGGAAGGAGATAGTGTTTCATTAATGAAAGATAATATTATATTAGTAGATTGTGATGGTGTTCTCTGTAATTGGGAATACGCATTTACACAATGGATGGAACATACTAAAAGTATAAGAACTAAACTACATAGCGAATATAATGTCGGTAAAAGGTTTGGTTTAACAAAAGAGGAAGGTAAAAGCCTTGTAGCTGAATTTAACGATTCTGCGGCAATTGCATTCTTACCTCCACTTAGAGATGCAGTATATTATATGAAAAGATTAAACATGTTGCATGGATATAAGTTCCATTGTATTACATCTTTATCTACAAATAAGTATGCACAAAAGTTAAGAATTCAAAATTTAGAATTGTTGTTCGGTAAAGAGATATTTGACGATTATATCTTCCTAGGTTGTGGTGAAGATAAAGACGAAGAACTAGCTAAATATGAAGGTACTGAATGTTGGTGGATTGAAGATAAGCCTGAAAATGCTGAATGCGGACAAAGGTTTGGTCTGAATCCAATATTAGTAGCTCATGAACACAATTCATATTACAACGGGGACATTCCAAGATATTGGAAATGGAAAGGTATATATAAACATATAGTAGGAGAATAATGGCAAAATCAGGTGGAGCTTTCGCACAAAAGCATATAGGAGTTAAGAAAGGCACTAGTCAGGGTAGACGGCCAGATACGTCTACTATGAATAAACATAAAAAGAGATCTTTTAAAAAATATAGAGGTCAAGGGAGATAAGATGCCAGCGAAATTTAAACCATCACAAGTCATTGTTAATAGAGGTACTAATACAAAAAAGGTAGAACACTTCTATTTAAAAAATACACCTAAACAAGAATTAATCGATTACCTGAACAATAATAATGGTAAACCTAAAATCAAACAAAAGTGCAGAAACGAGTTACAAAGGCGCGGTGTTAAGATTGTCTATAATTAAAATATGGAGACTTTGGGCAAAATCATTAGGAGAAAAGTCTGGAGTAAACGATAAAGAAGCGAATATTATAGCTGCAATTAGAAGTGTTATAGTTTTAGTAAATTTTATAACATGTTTTTTTATTGTTGCAGGTGTGATACATAATTGGTAAAATGAAAGTTAATATTAATGTTGAAATAGATACAGAAAATTCAAAAGACGTAGAAACAATAGAAGAACTTATTGAACTCATAAAAAGAATCAAAGATCAACAAGATCAAGACTCATAAATTTTTTTATTTTATAAATAGTATCATAAATACTATATAAATATTAGTATTACAGGAGAAATTATGAGCAATGATTTATTAGACTTTGATTTTGGATTTACCGCTGTCGATGAAGACGAATTAGAAGCGGTACAATCAGTCAAAACAGAGGCTTCAACAGCCACAGCAAATTCACAGGAATTAGAGGATAAGCTTAATAAGCTATATAACTCTATACTTCCTTTGCTCTCGAATTTAAAGAAAAATCCTGAAAAAGAATATATCTATTGGCCTAATAGAGTGGCCAAAGTAGAACAGTTCGAAGATTTAATATCGGGGATAATTAAGTAATGGCAATAGTTCCTGCAGGAAATGAAACACATCTTAATGGTGTAGCTGATTTAGATCCTAACTCATATGTTGCTAGTAAAGAAACATTATTAGATAATACTAATAATTTAACAGCTAGTGGAATTAGTATTAGTTGGTATTGGCAAAGACAAACAAATATTAGTGGCACATTATATTATCAATCGTATAATGCGTTTGGTGGAATTTGGTATGGATTTGCTGCTAATTTTGATGAAAAAGAAGGACATATATTTGATAGTGGTGGAAGCGCTCATAGCCAAACTACATCAACATTTTATAATCAATATTTTGGAAAAGCAGGAACAATTTTCGCGGTTCCAATTTTAGCTAGGCCTAATGTATATGATTATGTTTTACCATATTGGAATGTTAATAGTGGATCCGTTAATAGAGGACTAGGAACACACTTTGGCCAAAATTATAGCAGTATAGGTTCATTAAGTTCAAGTAATAGAAATTTTGAATCACAATTAGGAAATTTTTTCACAATTGAACAATTGATGTGGGGTAAAAATACATCGGTGGTTACAACTTCCAATGCTTACATTGATGAAAGTACATTTGGTTCAAATATAGACAGTGCAGAAATATTTGATGGTTCAGATATTACAGATAATAACAATAGTAATCACGTGCATTTGACACTTGCACGTAAAACAAGTAATACCTATGGTACATTATACACAGGGGGTTCCCCTGTTCTAGACTTTGTAGGTGCAGGTTACGATAGATTATTTGGTAGTATTGAAATAAATGGAGTTACACTAGATTATGCAGATGCATCACTTCATCAAACTGGAACTGTTGTTGATAATGGTGATGGAACCTCATCAACACAATATACATACCTCTGTTTAGTATGGAGAAATTTGACAGATAGTCAAATTGATACTATGGGAACATCAGGTACAAAATCTTTTAAAATTTATGGGCCTGATTATGGTAGAAGTTATAGAAAGGGAATAGGTGTGATGCATGGTGTATCAGGAAGTACTAATATTAAATTAGGTGATTACTATAGAGGTGGAACATTAGTTGATAGTGGAAATAGTGCTTTAATTCCAAATACTCAAAATAGTGAAATTAGCATGAGTGATTTTGCAAAAAGCTCAAAGACATGGACAACTACAATGACAGTTGGTTATTTACAAGAATCTGTGGTAATCTTTAAAAGTACATCTTACTATGATCATTGGGGATATAGATCAAGTGATTTGCCACTCACTGACAGCTGGGGATCATTAGCAGATACCAGCTCAGAAGCATATCCTTTTGCCGGAATGAAGGTACTAGAAATAGGTTGGGAAGAAGATCTCTTATCAGCATTTTTACGTTTAAAAATACAAGGTATACACGATAATAGAGCACCAACAGGTACACATCCATTTTGGTCGACATTAACAATTGGTTCAACAACTTACAACAGATCAGATGCACAACAATTCTATTATGCGGTAGGAGATGATTCATATACAGAGTGGCGATGGGCGGTAGCAGAAGCAGATCAACCATTTGGTACTACATCAGGTGCATCAAAAACAATAACAATGGTATAGGAAATAAAATGGCAATATGGTGGATGAGAGAACAGGAGAAAGAAATGAATATTGAACAATTAAAAGAAACATTAAAGGTAGACGAAGGGGTTGTCTACGAAATTTATAACGATCATTTAGGTTATGCAACATTTGGTATCGGACATTTAGTTTTAGATTCTGATCCAGAGTATGGCCAAGAAGTTGGAACACCAGTATCTGAGGAAAGAGTGGATGAATGCTTCGAAAAAGATGTACAAACAGTTATTGAAGACTGTAAAAAATTACATGATGGTTGGGACGGATATCCTGAAGAGGTGAAGCAAATCGTTGCTAACATGATGTTTAATATGGGACTCACGCGCTTGAGTAAATTTAAAAAGCACAACGCAGCGCTGCAATGTGGTGATTGGAAGGAGGCTGCTGTAGAAGGCAGAGATTCAAGATGGTACAAACAAGTAACGAACAGAGCGGAAAGACTTATGTCGAGACTCGAGGCAGTGTAAGATATTTTCACACTGACGAAGATCAAGGCGAAGATAGAGGTTGGTTTTGGTGTCACGAAAAACAAGGATTTTTTAGACATTCAGACTGGCATTTAACAATAAAAGAAATGGGAGAAAAGTATAATGTTAATTAAGTTACAAGGGTCAGAAACAACTCTTACATCTGCTACATCAGTAGGTAATGCTAGCTTAGTGCGTGTATATAATAGTGGATCAACTGCTTTATTAGTTACGCAAAAAGATGGTTCTACTGTTGTTGGTACAGTAACTGTTGCCGGTGGTGCAGTTGAATATGTTTCTAAAATACCTGCTCATACCTTAGAAGGTGGAGCTGCTTTAAAAGTTGTACATGTTGGTTTTGCTAACTAATGACTGAAATATTTGATTTAATATCAGACGTTGGATTACCAATCGCTGGAGCTATGGCGAGTGGTGTATTCATATTTGTTATTATAAAACAATTGTTTTCTGGTATTATAGATCAAATAAATACTCTTAAGATATTTACTAAGAGTTTAGAGACACGCGCAAGAACTATGAATAATGAAATTATGAAAATTGATTTATTAGTTTCAAGCGCATTAGATTTGACGCCACCGATTGACAGAGTGGCACGATCAGAGAATTTTGTAGAAGACGGTAAGATCGACGTCAGAAGGGATTAATAATGGATTCATTAAATCCCGCTGTATTAATCGCTGAGTATGGATTTACTACTGTAGCGATTGTTGGATTGGGTTATTTTGTTTACTTTGTTTGGCAATTTGTAAACAAAGAATTAGATCCAAAGATTGAAGAAATGCATATGTCATTAATAAAATTGATTGATCAAATTAGAATGTTAGACCAAGATATGATAAGATTACAGGAAAAAATAAAAGTAGTTTTGGAGTATCGTGAAAGACAGGAATTATTAAAAGAAAATGAAGAAGGAAAAGATAAAGGATAAATTAGAAGTTGCAACACTAGCTACTCTATTTGTAGTTAGTATTCTAGCAGTATCACCCAATATTGCATCAGCTGATATTGTTCACGAATTTAAAAACCCATCATTTAGTGGAATAGGTACTGGTGCTCATTATTTAACTATTGAGAATCAGGAACATAGCAGAAAGAAAGCAATTAAAGATGCTATGGAAGCTGCACGTAAAGCTGCTGAAAGAGAAGCAGAAAATACTACTATGGCTAAGTTTATACGAAACTTAGAAAGTCGTATATATGCTCAACTATCAAAACAGTTAGTTGAATCAATGTTTAGTAATGACGAATCAGTAAGATTTGGATCATTCGTATTAGAAGGTAACACAGTTACCTATGAAGTAATTACAAATGCCGATGGCACAGAATATATTAAAATGACTATAGTTATGGACGATGGAACATCTACTGTTATTGAAATTCCAATCGGTTCTGGTAACTTTGGCCAAGATCCGGATGGTGGCTAATGGAAGGTGTATTAGCATTACTATTAATTTTAGGTTGGATGAATGAATCATCAACTCCCATTTGGTCTGATGAACCTAAAGAATGTAAAGAAATAACGTTTGAAGAGTCTGATTTTGCAAAGGGCGATTCAGACGTAGATAGTTTACTACACAGTTCATCTTTTAAAAATGGAAAATCAAGAATTGAAAAAACAATAAACCACAGCTATATTTGTGTAGAAGAAGCAGAAGTGGTAAGATTACCATCATATGTAGAATTATTAAATTTACCCGCAGCTAAAGAAAGACCCGTAGTTGCAGTATATAACTTTGTAGATAAAACAGGACAAAGAAAATCAAGACCAGGAATCGCTGACTTTTCAACTGCAGTCACCCAGGGTGGTACTGAAATGTTGATCGATGCATTAAAAACTGCAGGTGGCGGAACTTGGTTTAGAGTAGTAGAAAGACAAGGAATTGATAATTTAGTAAGAGAAAGACAAATTATCAGAAGTGCAAGGCAAGAATTTGCGGGCGACGGTGGTCCGCAACCATTAAATCCACTCTTATTCGCTGGTATGATTATTGAAGGTGGAATTATTGGTTACGATACTAACATTCAAACAGGTGGTCGAGGCGCACGATTGCTGGGTGTTGGTAAGAGTAAAAAATATCAACAGGATGTTGTAACCGTCTCCATTAGAGCTGTTTCAGTTTTAACTGGAGAAGTATTATTAAACGTTCAAGCTAAGAAGACAATTCTTAGTTATGGTGGAAGTGGTGATATTTTTCGATTCGTCGATCAAAGCACCACATTGTTGGAATATGAGGACGGTGTGGGAAATAATGAGTCTGTGACATATGCAGTACGAACAGCTATTGAAGCCGGAGTGCTGGAATTAGTGTACCAAGGCCACGATCGTGGTTATTGGATAATAGAAGACGGACATCGTCATCCGCATCAAAGTAACGGTGCGAATACGAAACATCCGTTAACAGAGGAAAACGAAAATGAATAAACTATATAGTATACTCCTTTTTGGAGTTTTAGTGTCGACATCTTCACTTTTCGCACAAGCCACTGATGACAACGAAATTAAAATCACACAATCTGGTGACACACTAGAATTGTATATAGATCAAATTGGTTTCGGTAACAAAATTGGAGGAGATGACTTTTCAAGTGGATCTTCAGCAATGGTAATTACTGGTTCAAGTTTAGAATTTGATTTAGATTTTGCTGGTAACCAAAATATTTTGTTTGGGCCTGTCAAAGCTGATAGTTCAGTTTATAAATTGGACTTCACAGGCGACTCAAACGAAATCGATTGGAATATCGGTTATATTGGTAGTTCAGATGATTCTGATATTAACTTTGATGTAACTGGAGACAGTAATACATTTGATTTAGATCAGGGTTATTCAGTTAGTGCAGAAAGATTAGATGCTGATTTAATCTTGATTGGTAGTTCAAACGTATTTGATTTAGATTTTGAATCTGATGACAATGTTTGGAATTTTGATATTACAGGTGATTCAAATAATATTAATACTTTGCAGAATGACGGGGCTCAAAACCTCGAATTAACTCTTGTAGGTGATTCTGCTGATGTTGATATTAATCAAATCTCAGGTACTTGTGCAACAGGTGCTGGAGTTGGTTGTGCAACACCAAATGCTAATATCGTATTAGACGTAACATCGGATAATGCAATTATTACAATCAATCAAAAAGACAGCGGCAACGACTCTTAGTCTTTTACTCATCAGTGGGGTTAGTTTTGCTAACCCTATTGGTGATGTGAGGGAATCCACAGGCGTAACATCAGTTTTACGCGATAAAGAATCGATTCAAACTGATAAAATAGAATTATACGATCAAGCTCAAACAGCAAAAGGTCGAATGCTCATCGAATTCTTAGATGAAGCAGAATTACAACTAAAAGAACATTCACTTGTTTTAATAGACGAAATCTATTACGATCCAGATCCATCATTATCTAAAATGTCATTAAAGATGGCAATGGGAACTGCACGTTTCGCATCTGGTAAATTAGGATTAGTTAATAAAGCAAATATAAACATACAAACACCAACTGCAACAATTGCGGTTCGTGGTACAGATTTTACAACAACAATTGATGAACTCGGACGTTCATTAGTTATACTTTTACCTGATGATAAAGGTAATCCATCTGGTGTAATAGAAGTTTCAAACAATGGTGGTACAGTAACACTTGATCAAGCATACGCTGCAACAATGGTTACAACATCAGATACTCCACCAACTACACAAACAGTTATTAATGGCATTACACCAGCTTTAATTGATAATATGTTTATTGTGAATCCACCTCCTGAAGTAAAACAAAGAATAGAAGAAGAATTACAGGATGAACAAGACGAAGATCAAGGAATACTTGATATAGATTTCTTAGAATTTAATGAATTAGAAGAAGATGAATTAGCAGAAGATGAGTTAGATGAATTTAGTGAACTTGATGTCGATGAATTAGACGTAGAGTTTTTATTAGATTTTTTAGCTATTGTTGATTCGGCTGATTTATTTGATACATTAGGCGAGTTTGATATTAAAGGAGCAAGAAGAGGTCTAAATGATGAATCACAATTTAACGTATTTTTACGTGATAATAATCTTGTTTTATATAGAAACGTAAATGGTGTAATAGAAATCGAATTTGCTGCAGGTGGTAATTTCACGTTAGATACAACAACACCTGGATATCAAGGTATTATTACAGGAAATGATGCTGAAGATATTATTGTAATTATTAATCAAAACTAGTATAAATAGATATATGAATTGTAAAAAGATTAGACAAACATTTTTTAAATATTGGATATTGCCATGGGGCGCATGTATATTTTTGGCTATGCCATTATATGCAGATGATAATGAAATATCGCTTACGCAAAGTGGTGATAACTTTTCGCTAGTAATAGAACAAGTAGGATATAATAACCAAGTTGGTATGTTAGATTCTGCATCATATATTAATAATGCACCTAATCTAGACATTCATATAGTCCAATATAATTTTACAGGTAATGTTAATAAAATTTTATTTGACGAAGTATCGGGTTCAACTAATACATTTAAATTAGCACAAGGTGTTGCTTGGACTGATGCAGAAGGTTCATATACCTATGATGGTTATGAAGGCGGTGGACATTATATGGAAATAGATTTATATGGTAATAACAATTCACTCAAATGGCACCAAACAAATCAAAGTGGTGCAACAGATGGTCATGATTTTAATTTCCATTTGGCAGGTGATTGGAATGAAATTAATGGAAGACAACAATCAAGTGGTGCAAAAGAAATGAATCTTACAATCTATAATGATGATAATGATGTTACACTTAGGCAAAAAGGTGCAAACACTACACATACAGCTAATATCACACTCGATGGAACTTACGGAACAGATCTAACACTGATACAATTAGGAACAACTTCTCAGTCATATACATTATTACAAGATTGTAATACGGTTGGTGGATGCTCAGTATCAGTTACTCAGGAATGAAATACATAACATCCATTTGGACTACAATTATATTATTTATTGGATTACTTTCAATGAGAGTAATCGATTTACCTCTAATTGAACAATTAAGACTAAATACCTTTGATTCCTATATTAGAACCATGCACGAGCGTGAATCTAATAAGGTAGTCCTATTGAATGTCGGAGAAGAAGCACTCAGCGTGCATGGACAATATCCATTTCCTAGACATATATACGCTCAGATGATATCTGACCTCAGAAATGCAAATGCAGGGTATATTGGGTTCACAATTATGTTTCCAGAGGTAGATAGGCTAGGTGGAGATGAAGTTTTTGCCTCTTGGGTTAAAGATAATGGTATTATATTGGCTCAAGATGCCGATTCTAGAGGTAAAAGTTCACAAGCTCCTTACGTAGGAACTGCCATTTTTGGGACTGGTGATCCACTAGACTGGGTAATTAAATATGATGGCTTAGTAACCAATATACCACAAATCGAAGAAGGCGCATGGGGTCATGGTTTAATTAATGCTATGCCAGAGGTTGATGGATTAGTAAGACGTATACCATTAATATCTCAAATTAATAATCAATTATATCCATCATTTGCATTAGAAACTATTCGTGTTTTAAATGAAAAGCCATCATATACAGTAAAGGTAAATGATAGTGGAATAGAAGAAATAATTCTTAGACCATTCCGTATCACATCTGATAGTAATGGTTCTATGTGGATTAATCCTAACTATAAATTTAAGGAAATAGAGTACGGGTCCAATGGGTTACAGGACGTTGATCTTCAAGGTCAAACAGTTCTAATTGGACTGACAGCGAAGGGACTTTCTGCTCAGATTCCGACACCTGTTGGTCTGCGATCATCTCATCATATTCAGGCTGCGTCCATCCAGTCAATAATGGATGGAATATCGATATCTCGTCCGATTTGGGCTGATGCTGTTGAGATTGGTTCTTTACTTCTTTTCGGATCAATTCTAATTCTAACCGCTTATTATTCATCGATTATTATATCATCTCTTTCTTTTATTGGAATACTTTCTTTGAGTGGATATGGAGTATTTCATTCATGGAGCGAATTTCAGATACTCCTCGACCTTAGCTATCCACTAATATTATATATACTTTTATTCACCTCAACGAGCTTTAACAATTTCTATAAACAATTTGTATTACGACAACAAATCAAAAAGCAGTTTGAAACATATCTTGATCCGAGACAGGTTATGTTATTACAAAAAAATCCAGAACTATTACAGCTTGGTGGTAAAAGAGAAGAGATGACTTTTCTCTTTATGGACATCGTAGGGTTTACACCTATATCAGAACATTATAAAAACAATAATGACCCAGAAGGTTTAGTTGCACTTATAAATAATTATTTAGATACAATGACAAAATTGATACTAAGAAATGGCGGTACAATTGACAAATATATGGGTGACTGTATCATGGCATTTTGGAATGCTCCATTACCATGTGAAAATCACCCCGATATGGCAGTAAAGACTGCAATCGAAATATTAGAGGCAGCAGATGAACTTATACAAGAACTTGAAGAACAAGGTTTACCTAGGATTGATGTTGGGATTGGTATCAATACCGGCGACTGCATCGTCGGAAACATGGGATCAGAATCTCGATTTGACTATTCCGTCATTGGAGATGCCGTCAACCTCGGCGCTAGACTCGAAGGACAAACACGCAATTATGATGGGGTTCGAGTGTTGTTATCACAGTTCACTGCTGGAAAGTGTTCGGAAAGAAGCTTCACTAAAGTCGATAGAATACAAGTCAAAGGTAAATCTGAAAAAGTTACCATTTTCACAGTATGATGGCCGTAAAATAAAAGCTTATTTTTGGACAATTAATGCTTTAGATGCATACACTACTATCCGTGGACTATCACATCCAAATGTATATGAAGTAAATCCTATATTAGGTAAACATCCAAGTGATGGTGAGATTATTGCATTTAAATTGTTCTGGGGTGCATATATGATACACTTAGCAGATGATTCACCTGAGGATCTATATTTTCCTAATGCTTTATTAACATTAGCAGTTATTAATAACATAGATGTTATGGAAAGGGTCGGTCTTATATCATATTGATATAAAAAAAGTGCATTTTTTTTCAAAAAACTGTTTACAACAGGTCAAAACTGTGGTATAATGGTAACATGATTAAGGAAAAAATAAAAAACGTAGTATTCGATATTGATGGTACAATTGCTGATTGTAATCATCGAAGACACTTTGTGTCAAATGGTAATAATGATTGGAATTCATTTAAAGCTGAAACTGTAAATGATACACCTATAGAACATGTTTGTGAATTAGCTAAAATGCATGTTGCAGAAGGTGATACAGTAATGTTTGTTTCAGCTAGAAATAACACCGAAAGAGATATTACTATAGATCAAATAAGAAATTGGATAGGTATCGATGATCCAATTCTTTTCATGAGAGGTCCTGGCGACTATAGACCAGACGAAATATTTAAAAGAGATATATTAGAATTTTTAAGGCAAGATGATATCTTAGGTCAAAATCCAGATATTGTATACGATGATAGAAATAAAGTCGTTGACATGTGGAAAGCCAATGGTGTCAATTGTATTCAAGTTGTTAGCAGACAAGAAGGAAACTTTTAATTGTTTATACACATACCATCACATATTAAGCAAAAAGATAGAGTGTTAGAATATGTTTCGCGTTTATGCAAAGAATTAAAAATTCATAAATTACGTAAGCCTGAAATAACAATTCATTTTAAAAGTGTATTAGCAGATGATGCATGGGGATATTGTCATGGTGATTCTACTGATATTGAAATAGAAATTAATAGAACAATACCCTTTGAAGATCAAATGCAAACATTAGCGCATGAAATGGTACATGCCAAACAATTTCTTCGTAAAGAATTAAATGGTAATCTATGGAAAAAACGTAACTATGATCATAGAGAATACGAAGAACAACCATGGGAAAAGGAGGCTAATAAGCTAGAAGAAAAGTTATATAAAAGGTGTTTTATATAACAAATATGTCTAAAAAATGTATACTTTTTTTCACAAAAACTGTTTACATTCTCTCCAGATGTGGTATAATATACCTATATTAAATGATAAGGAACTAAATTATGAAAAAATCAATTATTAACGCAATCAACGGAATTTCTTCTATCGACGAAATGAATGAAGTTATTGAGCTCATTAAGATTAAACAAAAGCAACTTAGATCTATGAAAGCTATGGATGTTAAAAATAGCATTTCAGTTGGATCTAAAGTTATTGTAAACTCTAGGTCAGGTGCTGAACAAGGTGTTGTTACTCAAATTAAAAGAACTAAAGCTGTAGTCGAAATTGATGGTAAGCTTTGGAATTGCCCACTATCACTTCTGGAGGCAGCGTAATGAAACGTTACGTTGTCCAAGTTGAAAAATATGTTTGGGCAGAAGATGACAAGGATGTCATCTCTAAAATGGAGCATCTTTGTTCAAAAGAAGATCTTAAAGAAGATAACGGTTGTTCAGTAATCAAAATTGTAGAGCAACCATTTGGTAAAATTGGAAATCGTGAGGTATTATAATGAGTATTTTTAAAGAAACAAGTGAAGAAATTCTTTCAATGTCAGGACCTAAGGTCATGCAGTCTGCTGCTGGCTTTTACATTGGTGAGTCATGTGTCACTAAGTACACCTATGAAGATGGTGAATCTATGACTATGGAAGAGCCATGGGATAGGTATACACCTTATTTTGCAACTGCCGAAGAGGCAGCTGAAGTTTTGGAGATGTGGGTATGAAAGATAAAGTAGCAGCAATTGCCGCAGTATTATTTTTTGGACTTTTATTTATTGGTTCTTTGATGTATTCATTGAATCTACCTGAAGTTCAAATGAGTCATTCCACCGGTGAGTGTGTAAAGGTAATCAACTATGTAGAATCAGATAAGTATACATGTGATAACCTTCCAAAAAAATATCATCACGTGTGGGTAAAATAATTGAAAAAAACTGTTTACAAACACTGTAAACTATGGTATAATATATTATTATAAAGGAGTAAGTATGGAATTTAATGATATTAAAAAGATTTTGCAAGAAGAAAAGGCAAAATATGAAGCTGAACAAGAGTTTAAAAACGCAGTAAAAAATGTTTATAGTAGGCCAAAAAATCACTATAACAAATTGACAAAAAGTGTTAAAAAAGCTGGCCATCAATCGCCCGGCGGTTTAGATTGTTTTAAAGAAGAAAATATGTACTATTCTGAAAAACAAACCAAAGACTATCTGCAAGGAACATCGTATATGGAAACATATAATGCAATGAAAGATCAGGATAGCTGGGACTAATATGACACAGTATTACGATTCAGTAGAAAGACATAGGCTACTATTAGAAGCCGAAGATTGGTCAATGAAAACAAAATCAATACACGTACATTCATTTGATAGTATGTGGTATGACGATCACCCTGAAGATACAGCAGATGGTAACGTTACTGATGTCGAATACAATTGTGGTTATATTGTTAGAAAGAAAAATGGTAAAGTGATTCGCACATTTGGTGAAATACTAAAAGGTGACGCTTTACTTGATAGTTATGTGAGGAATACATAATGGGAATGACAAGTTTTTATTCAGGTAGTTTAAGATATTCGCCATGTGGCCGCAAACGTAAGACCACATCGATGTCAGTTAGGAAGAGCAAACCTAAATTTGTACCTATGAAAGTACAACCAAAAACATTTGCTCAACAACAGATGGAAGATCATAGAGAGAAATATCCATCGATGCCAATCAGTAGTACCTATAGTCCAAATAAGGATGATTCATGGAAAGCTGAAGCATCAAAAAACTTTACAGTCGCACCAGCATATAACAAAGGTGCATATCAAGTAATCCCACTAAAGGACGTGGAACACATAGGAAAATAATTATGGAAACAGCAATTGGTTTTATTGGAGGTTTTGTACTACTAACATTTGCAGGATTTTTCGCAATCGCATCTGCAGAAATGGTAGCACAACAAAAAGGTCAGTCTTTATTCGATAAGAGTAAAGTAAAATATAAGGATAAGGATAATACGTAATGGCAAAAACAAATTATGTACTAGTCTCTGAATATCACGGAACAGGTGAATATTCTAACAGAAGTGCAGAGGTACTACACACTGTAGAACTTGATGAAAATTATTGGGGCATTCGAATGTTGTCAAATGGTAAATCATTGAGTATTGAATGGTACCCATCGCACTCAGAAGCTTATGCAGAATCTGCTGCAGAGAATTTTGTTTTAGGAGTAAAAGATTACGAAGGATTTGATTCATCAAATCTGTAAGCTTAAGGTGGGATGCACGACACACTCCTTATCATATCAAAAAAGTGTGTCCCACCTGTTTACATTTACAAAAAAGTGTGGTATAATATAACTAATTATTTAAGGAGTAACTATGGCTAAAAGAGGCGCAACACTAGAAGACAAATACTTAGGTGCAGAACCTAATTATCATGGTCAAGAATTTAAGACGGTTGAAGACATCAATCGTGCATATCATAAAGCAGCGAATTATTTTAATTACTACCATAACGCTAAATCAAACGTTCCGGTAGTTTTGTTATATGCTGAAAAAGTATTGGGGTATAATAAAAAAGATATTCAGGCTTTGAAAAAAGTTGACAATTGGAAATTAAACGCTGGTATTGGTAACAATGTTAGAGTATATAATTCAGGTGTTCCACTTGATAGAATGACATCATCAGATGGTGGATCTGTTCTTGATAAAATCAATAAACAATTGGCTGAACTATTAATTGAAGGAAAGTCAATCGTAAAAGAAATCAAGGCTGAACCAACGAAACCTGTTATTACACCAGCTCAAAGAATGAGAACAAAAGTTGTCCAAACTATTATGGGTGACTTTGATGAAATGGTTGTAGATAAATGGATGGATGGAGAGTTTGATAAGATTAAGTTCCCTGCATATAGTCTATTGTCACTACATAAAATCAAAGGTGCTGGCATCAATATGTTTAGAGAACATGTACAGTTTGAGTATGATTTAGTATCAGATGCATATAATAAAACATGCGATCAGGCAGTAGAAGCATATTCACATATCTCTAAGGGTAACAAAAAGAAAATGATGATACTCTTAGAAAAAATTATGGACGATATTGATAGACTTAAAACAAATAATAAAACAACTAGAATACCTAGGGCAGCGAAACCTAAGTCATCAGATGTACAGGTAAAAAATCTAAAGTATAAGGCGGATGATATTGATGCTAAGTTAACATCAATCAATCCAATTATGATACCTGGTAAAGAAACATTATACGTATACAATGTTAAAAATAGAAAGTTAACAATGTATAAAACAAATTCAACCAAGGGGTTTGAGGTAAGTGGTACTACCATCAAAAATATTTGTGAAACAAGTAAAACGGCTACGTTAAGAAAGCCGGATGAAATACTTCCACTAATCTTAAACAAAACTATGAAACAAATCGACAAACAAGTATGGGACACACTAACTACTAAAATCAGTGTACCGAATGGTAGAATAAATGCCGATTGTATTTTACTTAGGGTACTATGAGTATAGATTTAGATGTAAAAATTATGACAAAGAAAAGGTTTTCCACAGCCGTAGAACAACTAGTGGCTAAAGGGAACTTATCATATATTGATGCAGCTACTTTTATTATAGAAAAAAGAGGAATGGATTATAGTAATTTAAAAAAACTATTAACAGATTCTTTAAAGGAAAAAATAGAAGCAGAAGCATCAGGATTAAATTTAATTAGAGTTAAGAAAGGAAATAAATTACCTATATGAACGATCCATTCGAATCATATAAATTATACAATGCTTTAAAATTACATTTCGAAACTGGCTATGATGCTGTGAAATATAATTTTAAGTCTAACGTAACACCACAATCCTTTTTTAAGCGTAAGGATAAATACTTCTTTGCTAAGTTAGCTAAAAAGTATAATGGAAACCTTAAAGATTTCTACATATCTCAGTTTATAAACGAACAGGGTTATGTTGGAGATATGATGGATAGCGAAGCTGAAGGCTATTATTCATCATATAAAAAAATCAAAGAAAGTATTCATAGAGTGTTTTCTATTGATATAAATATAATACTAGATCACAATATTGGTGTTAGTTTCGATAATCTTTTTAAGAGTATTGATGGCCAACAACCAGTGATCGTACAAATGTGGATGCAAGAAGACATCTCACTGGAAACAGTAGTAATTCTAAATTCCATATTCGGGTTTATACAACGCGAAGATTCTAAAATATCAGATACCATTATTTGGCCTGATAATAAAAGAATGATCGAAAAGTATACACCCTTTGTAAACTTTGATGTTAACAAGTGCAAAACTATGTTAACAGATAAGTTTACATAAACAAAGGTTATGGTAAACTGATGTTTACATAACTAATACTATATTATGTATAAAGTGGATAATTCAGTAAATACAATGCAATACAAGGAGAAATATAATGTCATTTGCAAATCTTAAGAGCTCACGAGGCTCGTCAATCGACAAACTCGTAAAGGCTGCGGAAGCAGTATCTACTAAAACTGAAACCACATCATACGCTGATGATAGGTTTTGGAAACCTACCAGGGATAAAGCAGGAAATGGTTATGCCGTGATTAGATTCCTACCGGCCAAAGAAGGTGAAGATCTTCCTTGGGTAAGGTATTGGGATCACGGGTTCAAAGGACCTACTGGTTTATGGTACATTGAAAATTCTTTAACCTCTATTGGTCAGGATGACCCTGTATCTGAGATGAATTCTGTATTATGGAACTCAGGTAGAGATGAGGATAAAGCAATTGCTAGGGAAAGGAAAAGACGTCTACATTATGTATCAAATGTCTTAGTCGTTTCTGATCCTGCTAATCCGGAAAACGAAGGTAAAGTTTTCCTATACAAATTTGGTAAAAAGATCTTTGATAAAATCATGGATGTAATGCAGCCACAATTTGCGGATGAAGACCCAGTAAATCCTTATGACTTCTGGGAAGGCGCCGACTTTAAGATTAAAATCAGAAAAGTCGAGGGTTGGGTAAACTATGATAAATCAGAGTTTGCTTCACAAGCTCCTCTACACGAGGGTGATGAAGAAAGGTTGGAAGAAGTATATAACAAATTATACTCACTTTCAGACTTTACTGACGCTAAAAACTATAAGTCATATGATGAACTGAAAGCTAAGTTGAATAAAGTATTGGGTGTTGATGCGGGGGTGTCTATGGAGACTCCTATGGAATCAGCTCCAGTAGTTGAACAACCAACTATGGCTACAGCTGATGCAGCACCATTCGAAACTGATGATTCAGGCGAGGAAGATACTCTTTCTTATTTCGATAGGCTTGCTAAGCAATCATAATAACTATAAAGTTAAAATGATTCGGGGAGCGTAAGCTCCCCTTTTTTTTACTTCACTTTTTTGATGTATTTTACGCCACGGTAAATATAAACTAGTTCTTTCATCGTAGTTCTCCTTTGTTGGATTATACGATTCTTTTAACGCATGAACCTATGCGAATCTCTATAGTGGATTACCCTATGTGTAAGCAGGTGTTAAATTAGGATCACTTGATTGATTACCTAAATGGACTATTACATTATCACCCTGCTTAATATTTTGATTATTAGAGTTATCAGTTACTACTGCTACATCACCTGTTACACCATCACCTGCTGTATTGTTTTCACGTGAGGTTGCATCCATTAATTCTCCACGTAATTGATTATCATCACCAACAATAGTATCTGTTATATCTTGTGTTGGTACAACATCACCAGTATCTGGATCTAACCCTGCATATTCGTATACTGAATCAGGAATAGCTTTTGCTACTAAACCTCTAGGATCATACCATTTTCTATCGGCATCAGGATCTGGTAATATTACACGTAATATTTTTTTAATAAAGTCATTGATACCACCTAACATACCACGCAATTTTTCCATGTTCTTTTTTCTACCTTCAGCAGAGAACATATTACCAAAAAATTCTACTATACCTTGCCATATAGAATTAATTCCATCGAATAATTTACCAATTAATTCTGAGAATGAGAATGATTTTAACCAATCAGCTGCACCCTCAAATCCTAACTTTTCGGCAATCCAAGCAACACCACTTTTTAGTAAGTCTAATGGAATACCAATAAGACCTTTTAGCAATCCACCAATACCACCAATTATACCAGCTGTAATTTTTTGAAAAAGATTACCTTCTTGATTTTTAAAGCCATCAATAAATCCTTTGACACTATCAATAACACCAAATATAATTGTCAATGGAAAGAATAATCTACCAACCACTCTACCAAAAGCAGCGAATGCTTTACCAGCAACTTTAGCTATTTGGAATACAGGCTTTAAAAACTTTTGAATTGAATTCATTTGTTTACCAGCAGTTTTAAATGGTAGAAATATTTTGCCCAAACGTTTTATGTTTGTAATGAATACACCAAATGGTTTTGCTATGTCTAAACCTTTAGCACCCATGATACCAGCACCAAATGCTTTAGCTCCAGCACTTATTGATTTACCTATTTTCTGAACTTTTGCTAAACCGTTTTTAATTAAATCTAATCCACTTCTAAGACTTTTACCTAAACTGCCAAAGAAACCTAATTTAGCAAACCGACCAGTAGTAGCTCTAAATGTTTTTAATCCACTAAACCCAGCTTTAAATGCTCGACCAATATTTTTAAAGAAATCAATAGCGGGTTTGAATATACCCTTAGACATTTTTCCTAATCTAGTAAATGGTGATAATATAAATCTAAATAAACTTACGAATGGTTTCAAAATACCTTTAAAGACATTTTTAAAGAATTTAGCTCCTCTTTTAATTGAATCACCTAAACCTAATATAATTCCCTTGATTGTTTGCGTTATAGCTGCTCCTAAAACAACACCTACGCCTAAAACACTTTGACCAAATCCCTCAAGCTGTATTGCATCGCCTTCTGTATTTTTTTCAATCTCACCTAATAATTTTAATGTATCGGCTGCAATTTTATTAGCTTCTTTTTTATCTTCTAAATCGGCCAATTTTCCGGAAGACATACTTTCAATCAATTCTTCCATTTGCTTTCTTTGAGCATCACCTATTTCTAAGTTTTGATTTTTTAAAGCAGATGTTAAACCAGCTGTATACTCTGCTTGTTCTTTTGCAGCAGTGGCTTCTTCATTTTGAAGTTTTAATGCTTCAACTAATTGTGAAAAATCTGGTTGTTGATTGTTATCTTCGGCCATGGTTTATTCCTATTTTTTACCTGAAAACGCTTGTGCTCCAAAAAATGCAGCAACAATACCAGCAACAGCCACAAAATAAGTAGCGGCCATATCACCTAATATTTTACTTGCTGATTCTAAACCCATTAAAACTGCTAACACAACTGCAAAGGGGTATAGTAACATACCGCCTAAAGCAAACCATGCCATTTTTCTTTGGGCATCACGCATAGCGTCTGCATCTTCGAGTTCTTTTCTTTTAAACTCTAAATACATATCCTGTTCTTTTCTGGAGACCTTACCATCTCCATTCGTATCTGCCGGATGGTGTCCGGACTTTTTAATTTCTTCTTCACCCATTTCTCATTTTCCTTTGTTCTTTTTTAATACGTTCATTTTCTTCTTTAATCCATTCACTGAGTAGAGAAACATATATCTCCCTCTCCCATGGCATCATTTCATTCAATTCAGTCAATGACCAATTATGATGCTGTATCATAGCAAAGTTAGTCTTATAATGGTTTACAAGACTATCATGCGAGAGGCCTATGTAAAAAAACTTTGGATACCTCTCAGATCCTTAGTATTATTTTCACCACATGATGAACAATTAAATTCTAATTGATGTGATATAGCTGGCATCGATTCAAAGAAGGCTGAGATTTTACTAAACTGAGCACTACTCAGTGATTCAATAAATCCTTTAATAGCCGTTGGACCTTCATTTGCCGCTGTATATACACCATCATTATCAAATACTGTTTCAACACATGACATAATCATATTAAAAGCTGTATCTACAGAATCTTCCTTTCCAGGTTTGATTTTAGATACATCAGAATACGATGGATAACGTAATGTCATACCAACGTCGTCTGTAAGCATAACCGTTTTTGATTCTTTATCAACAACTGGTATATCAATTTCGTCAAAGTCGATTTGCACATCATTCATATGATCACACTCATCGCATTTAACTTTTAAATCAATTCTTTCACCAACTGATTTTGATCTCAAAGCCAAAAATAATGATTCAATATCAAACATAGCTAAATTATCTACGTCGATATCGTCATATACACAAGAAACAATTACGTCTTTTGTTGCATTCATTATTTGTTTTTGGTCATTAGATTCCATAGCCAACATTAAAATCTTTTCTTCTTTAACGAGGTATGGTCTAAATTGTACAGTTTCCCCTGTTGAGGGAATTACCGTATCATATTTCGCATTATTAATTTTTGGTAAAGCCATTCTATTCTCCTATAATATTAGCCAATTCCTAACCCTGAAGCTAATGTACTAACACCACTAATTGCAGTATCAATAATATCTTCGGGTACATAATTTTCGTAACTCATTGTCACATTCAATTTTTGAACAGTATTTTCGCTATTACTATCCAATTGTATCGAATTCATAGTAACTGGAAATGCACCTTCCAATTTAACACCATAAACCGGTACGTTTTTATTATTCAACTGTTGTATAATTATATCAGTTGTAAAATCTTTTTTATATCCCGCACGGTAATTTTCAACATCAAATATACCTGACATCCAATTATCAAATAATTTTTTTATATAATAATCATTAGTCAGAATAAAAGACATTGTAACGTCTTCGTTAATAATACCGTATGGAATTTTGATTGCTTGTCTATCTGATGCATATTCTTGTGTTACAATTTGTCGACCTGGTATACTAACTGTTTCACATAGGATTGAGATATCTCTGGGATCAGGTACAAGATTTTTAAGGCTTCCACCACTAGCTGCAGTAGTCGCTAAGCTTCCTACTAAAGCCCTAGGATCTTGGTTAGTCAAATTCTTAAGTGTAACTCCACCAGGTGGTTGAAAGAATACTTGAAATCTGTTTTGAAAGGCAACACCACCTTTTTTAGAAATAGTTGCTTTGAGGTCGTCTATACTGTTCATGATGCGTATTGTTTCCTTGAATATCTCCATACTGATTGGGCTTTAACATTCTTAAACTGTTCTGTTGGTAAGAATATAGCAATGTCCCATTCAGTCATAGGTACTCTAACTAAATTAGATTTAACGTGTCCCATTAGATAATGTTTAAAGCACGGCTCAAATTCTTTATATTTGGCAGCACCTTTTAACATATTATATCTTAATCTGGCTAAACGTGTATTGTCTGTAACATTCTTTGGTGATAGGGCCATTAGTTCATCAAGGAATCTTGCCCTTACGCCAGGTGCCAAATAATGTAAATTCAGACCATGAAATCCACCCTTAGCAGGTTGTACCATTATAGTGAGTGGAAATCTATCATAATAAGGCAACGTAGCTTTATGTTTTGGATCATAGAAATACATCATCATGTCACCGACTTTAGGTTGTTTAACAACATCGAGTGCGTCATCTTTCAAAAGCTTTTGACGTGATGGTATAGCTAAATCTTTAACTTTACGCTGAAACCAACTACGCGCCTGTTTAGTACGTGGACTAACTCCTGCGCGGAATGCTTGTGCTTGTAATGTATCAAATAAACTTGCCATACTACTATTTATATCAAGATTTCAGTAGTTTGATGCCTAGATTTTTTAAAGTATCTTCTGTCCAGACCTGAAATTTCCATCCTTTATGATCAGCATAGCGTTGAGCTGCTTCCCATTTAGATGTATTCTTAATATATGTAGTAACTTCGTTTAGGTACTTTTTGGTTTTTCTCTTAGGATTTTTGGGTGGAATGGTTTGTTTCTTTGGCTTAATTTCAACCAATATAATATCTCCATTACTAAGTTCAACCAATAAATCAACGAAATATCTATGGATTTTGTTATCTGTTTTACACTTATACGGTATAACTATTTCCTCAGAATTCCATCGCTTAACTCGAGGTGTACCCTCGGCCCAACGAAATGTGTTTCTTTCCCACAGTGATCGATAAACTACCTTGGACGGATCGCCAAGATACTTATCTTTGTTCTTAATTGTATATCTACCTTTGTAAGCCATATAAATAGTTCTATAGTTTAAAAATTATATAGTTATTTATAAAGGTAAAACGTATGAGTATAATTACATTTCCAAACAACTTAAGAGAAAAGATCGATAAAGAAGGCGATGAGTTTCCACACTTAGAATTTACTATAACAAGTGAAGAAGGTGACTTCCATAAAATTCATATGTTTATACCTTTAGCTGTATCTACCGCTGATGGTATCACGTATGGAACGGCAAACTTAGGAGCAGTTGGTGCTGCTGCTGCCGTTGTTGGTGATCAGAAAAAAGATGCTACGATTTCTGATATCACTGGTCAGGTTACTAAAGCTGCAAAAGGTGCAGGTGGTACTGTTGCGACCACAGCCGTAGTTGCAGAAATTAATTCAGGTGTTGTTGTAAATCCATATACCACACAAAACTTTGATGGTGTCACAGTAAGATCGTTTGCATTCAGTTTCAAATTGATACCAACATCGGCGCAAGAGGCCAGAGATATACACAGAATAGAGAATCAATTCAGAAAGTATATGTATCCTAAGGAAATGGGTGCAGGTAGTTTACAGTATCCACCAACGTTTAGAATACGCTTCATGACAGGCGAAAAAGAAAACAAATATATGCCTAGAATAATTCAATGTTATCTAATCAATATGACGGCCACAGCTAACTCAACAGGTAATGCATTCCATAAAAACGATGATATTGGTGCAGCACCTACTGAAATGGATCTTGCCCTTACATTCCAAGAGGTAAGAGCACTCACAAGAAATGATCTCTATAATGATAGTGGTATACTCTATACCGATAACAGAGATAATGATGGACATAATCTCGGCTCAATGCCCGATACAGAACCGGCAACAACAGGAGGATAAATGAGTTATTTCAAACAATTTCCAAAATTAAGCTACGATTTCGATCGTAATGGTATTCTTCAGAATGTTGTCAATATATACAAATCAGTACGACCACTCAGTATATTCGAAGATAACACGAATACGTATACATTCTACGAAATCAAGAATGGCGAAAGACCAGACATCGTATCACAAAGACTATATGGAACGCCTAGATTCTATTGGACATTCTTTATCATTAATGAATACCTACACGACGGTCTTGCTGCTTGGCCTATGTCACAAGAAAAATTACATAAGTATATGAAAGAAGAATATTCGGGGGTGGCAATAACAACTAATCCAATTATCGTAAGAGATACCGATAATTCTATTACAGACCATCGTAATTCATTGGCAGGACGATTCAAATTAGGAGAGACAATCACTGGTGGTACGTCAAATGCAACAGGTAAATTGCATAAGAAAGACCTTGACCTGAATCAATTAGTCCTAAAGGACGTGACTGGCTCATTCATTGGTGACCATGAATCACAGGTCAATACAACAGAATCACTCACTGGTGGCACATCAAACGATAGTGTCGACACATATAACGTATACAAATATATCGATGCACCACATCATTACTATACAACAGGTGATGCAAAGCAAAGAATACAGACTAATGCAGTCTTTGTCGAAGGTGGTGTACAAGAAGGACAACTATCATATGTCACTAATCGCGCATATCTCGAAGAGGTGAATGAATCAAGATCTAAACTCAGAGTGATCGATCCAAAATATATTAGGCAATTCGCCGATGAATTCGAGGATATGCTAAATGGTTAGAGAAAGTTCTAAACTAGCGAATGGTTCAGATGCAATCGTTCCAGGCGCATATGAATTAGACCATTGCAAACTAACTGTCAATGATGGACAGGTATACGATATTCGCGAGCTCATTGCAAAAATAGTCATTGACGAGAGTATCCATACAGCATCGATTATGGCAACGTTATCTATATTGGACGCGAACTCTTATTTAGAAAAGCTCAAAATGTCAGGCAACGAAAGAATCGACCTGCGTATATCCCGTAGAGATATAGAAGGAAACCGTACAGTCATCGAGAAAGAACTCTATATCTCAAAGATTGGACTCTATTCTAAGACGAGCCCTGGCAATGCAACATATGTCATCAACGCCCTTGGCAAACAGGCCTATATGAACTCATTGCAAACATTCTCCGAGGCATTCCGTGGCAGCCCAGGCGCACTCATATCCAAAATCTGTAAGGACAAATTGCAAGTCGACCCATACTATATCAATACAGACACAAAAGATATTATACAAGGTGTCTATCCACGCATGAGACCACTCGCACTCATACACTGGTTAGTAAGGAGATCATACGATAACGAGACTCCCTACTACTTCTATGATACGTTTGCAACAGGCCTCACCCTAGAGTCATATGAGAATATGCAAAAACAGGATATACACGATAAGTATAAGCATCAACCCTTTTCCGATACTATTATAGGGTCAAAAGAGAATTACGAACAACAAAAGACAAGGGTACTATCCCTCTCGACCGATAAAATGGAAATATCTAAGTATAATTCAGCACAGAAAGGAGCATATTCAGCCACTCTCCATACGCTTGATATTGCAAAAAAGGAATATAAGAAGTCTAAATACGTATATTCTAATAAGAAACTATCTAAACTAAACAATAATCAACCATTCTCTAGTAATATATCCTTCAATGATAGGTCAATAGACACCTATACAGAGGCACGAAATCATTATATATCACTCAATTCCGAGGCATTTGGCAACAATTCTAACTATAGTACACCTGCCGATAACTCTATACTAATGGCTAACGCCTATAGAGAGAACATGAATGCATTAGTTATGGATATACGAATCAATGGAGACTTCGAAATTGCAAGTGGAAAAAAGTTGAATTTGACAGTCCGAAAGGGGGTAGACGTAAAGGAATCCGACGAGTCCACATTGGATAAGTTCTTAAGCGGAGACTATATTGTGGACTCTGTGAGACATGAGTTCGCCTCAGAGTATACGCAAACCCTTACTATTAAAAAGGATTCCTATATAGAGTCCTTAGATACTATACAATTGGAGACAGACTAAATGAGAGAGCATGAAGATCAGTTCGTAGGAGGGCCATTTACATGGTTCATAGGAGAGGTTAGAGACATCTCAGACCCTCTTAATATGAATCGTATACGTGTTTTCCCTTATGGTTATTACGATGATGAGAGAGTGCAAACGAGTGACCTTCCATGGAGCACTGTAATGATGTCTAATGCACACGCTTCTTTAAAGGGTAATGGCGGTAACCATCATCTAGAAGTGGGCTCCTGGGTTGTAGGATTCTTTCGAGACGGGTATTCTGCACAGGACGCTATTGTTATAGGGAGTATACCTACTAAGACAGAAGGCACTATTGATATACCACCAGAATCCTCGGAGACCAATAAAGTATATAAGTCAAAGGCAGGACACTTAATTGAATTAGATAATACCTCTGGCGAGGAACGAGTGCACTTGAAACACGCCTCTGGTACCTATGTCTTATTAGATAAGGACGGCACTGTTTATATTAATAGTAGTAATACAACAGTGGATATTACCGGCAACACTACTATACATGGGAACCTATTAATAAATGGTACAACTCATAGTACAGGAGACGTATCCACAGATGCTGGTAACGCACCTACATTGGCTACACATAAACATAAGACAACTTCTATGGATACTGGAACTGGTGCAAACTCTGGTAAGACAAATGATTCTTCTATACCGGATGCCTAGTATTATAACACATTATAAAGAAAAAGTAAAGGGCACGTTTTATATGAGACAGAAAACCTCAGCTGGTAATAGGGGGTCTAGCATCCATGGCCATTTTTAGATCTGAGGTTTTCGTTCAAAACGTTACCGAGAAAAAAATTTTTCTGGCGAAAAATGCTCCAGAAACCTCGTCGGAAAATGTTAAACTATACATTGATATTATATAAATACTATTATGAGTACACTAATAAGATCAGATAAAAGCGTATCAAATGGATATCAAAAAGCCTCAGTTGATTCTCGTAAAAAATCCTGGAGCGACCTTGATCTATCCCTTATACTCCATCCTATACGTAAGGACATTGTTCCTTTAAAAGATGATAATGCTATACGTAATGCAGTTAAAAACTTATTGTTAACTAATTTTTACGAGCGTCCATTTAATCATAATATAGGTGCTAATTTGCGAGCCCTCCTGTTTGAGCCGGCTGACGCAATTACGCGAATGGCTATAAAGGATAATATAGAAAGAACATTAACTCAACACGAACCCAGAATTAAATTATTAGATATACAAGTAAAAGATCTATCGGATCAGAATGCTTATAATATACTCGTAAAATTCCTTATAAAAGAATTCGATAAACAGGAAGATGTCGAGATCGTATTAAGAAGAATTAGGTAATCAACTATGGCACAGAATTTAAACGTAACAGAATTAGACTTCGATCAGATAAAGAAGAATCTAAAGAACTATCTCAAGACACAGTCAGAATTTAATGACTATGATTTCGAAGGCTCCGGCCTTTCTACTCTTTTAGACGTCCTCGCCTATAATACTCATTATAACGCGATGACCGCTCACTTCAGTCTTAACGAAGCCTTCCTCGACTCAGCTCAGATTCGCGGCAATATCGTGACACGTGCGAAACTCCTCGGATATATTCCTAGGTCCGTCCTCTCTCCTCGTGCACGAGTTAATCTCGTCGTCGACGTCACGAGCGAAACTGGTACCGTCCCTTCCACTCTGACATTACCTCGCGGAACAAAGCTCAGTACTAATGTGGACGGAACAGAATTTAGATATGTGGTCCTTAACGAGCAAAGTGCTCTCCTGGCCACTGATGAATCTACGTCCCCTGCGACTCGAACCTTTACGTTTAATGATGTAACTATTGTCGAGGGTACAAGAAAAGAACTCAAATACAGAGTGGACAATGATATCGAAAATCAGAAGTTTCAGTTATCAGACGATGATGCAGATACTTCTACATTACGTGTCCTGGTTCAGGCTAACGAAGAGTCCACTGCATTCGACAACTATACAAAATTCGAAAGCCTACTCAATGTCGATGCCGACTCAAAAGTATATTACTTACAAGAGAATGCTAATGAATATTATGAGATATACTTCGGTGATGGAGTAACTGGTAATAAGCCTACTAATAATAATATCGTAACTCTCGATTATATCTTTACCGAAGGTTCAGAATCTAATGGCGCGAACGTCTTTACGATTGTCGATAATGTCGGCGGCTTCTCTAATGTTACAATTACAACTGTCGCGGCTGCAACTGGTGGTACTGAGAAAGAGACTAATGAGTCTATTCGATTCAATGCTCCTCTTACCTTTACCTCTCAGAATAGAGCCGTAACCTCTGATGATTACAGAGCAATCATTCAAAAATCCTTCTCCAACATTAATTCCATTTCGTGCTGGGGTGGAGAAGATAATGATCCACCTGATTTTGGTAAGGTATTTATTTCTATTAAGCCTTTGGTCGGAGATAACCTTACACAATCAGAAAAAGATAATATTACGGGTACAATCTTAAAAGGTAAGAACGTGGTATCGATTACACCTCAAATGGTGGATCCTTCCTTTACCTATTTAGAACTCGATGTTAATTTTAAATATAATCCTAACCTTACAGATCGTTCCGATGTGGAACTACAGTCTGTGGTAAGAGATACTATTTCAGATTATAATTTTAACGAATTAGAAAAATTCGATGGTGTGTTTAGACATTCACAATTATTAAGAGCAATCGATAACGCGGATCCTGCTATTCAGAATAGTTCCGTACGTCCTTATATGTTTATGAACATTACGCCTTCTAATAGTGCAGATAATAACTTTGAATTAAAATTTGTAGAAGAAATTTATAGAGCGGGTGGTACAACTCATACAATCTCTTCTACTCCATTCTTATTAAATGGTGAAACAGTTTATTTTGGTGATTCAGAAATTACTGGCGAAAATAATCGTAAAGTTATTATATACAAAATTGTAAATGGTGTAAACGTTACTGTAGTAAATAATGCTGGTACAGTCGATCATCAAAAAGGTATTGTTACATTAAATAACTTTAGACCTGATACGACAGCAGCAATTAGAATTACTGTTACACCTAATTCACTTGACCTCGCACCTCTAAGGAATCAATTAATTTCTATTGATCCATTGAGAGTTACCGTAACACCAAGTGTCGACACTATTGCACTATCTGGTTCGTCAGGTACAATTAATTATACAACGACCTCAAGGCTTAGATAAGTATGGCACATAGAGATAATACACTTTTTTCTTCGGATAATGTTTCACCTGGTTATATTGAATCAGTAGCTTCATCCAAGAAAAAGACAAAAGAAGATTTAAGAACTCAAGAGTTAATTCCTTCTGAGATTCTTTCTAATGCTTCTGGTATTGAAACATTACTCAGCGCATATTATGATTATATGAACTTGGAAGAGTTTATATATCAACAAAATGAAGTTTATACAGATATTGTTTTAGATAATAAAGCTGTCTTTAGAATATCAGATCCAAGAAGTGAGAACGATCATTTCTTTACTGACGAAGATGGAGCTAATTCAACATTAGTATTAACTGCAGCCGATGGAACACTTACAACAATAACATTAAATGATGCTAATGTAGCAATCACTAATGGTAATAATCTTCCAGGCTCACTTGCTAATTCACTTTCAGAAATTGGTAAAACATTTACTGTTACAGGATTAAATTCATATAATACACAAACTGCCACACTTACTACGCCCATTAAATATTGGGCAGGCCCTGGTGCTTCATACGCTCTTAATACAATTGAAGAAGCGATGGATATTGATAGCGCAGCCGCTAATTACTTAGAATTAATTCAAAAAGAAATTGCGGCTGTAATCCCTCGTTCTATTCAAGTAAATAAAAGAACATTATATAAAACTATAATTGACTACTATAAAATAAGAGGTTCAGCAGATTCAATCGAAGTATTCTTTAGATTATTATTTAATGATACTGTTGAAGTTGAATATCCGTATGATTCAACGTTGATTCCTTCATCGGGTAATTATGATACTGGACTAAATCAGTATCTTGATAATAAAGGTTTTTTATCTGATAATATTAAAATACATGATTCAGATTTTTATCAAAAGTTTTCTTACTTAATTAGAACCGGTCAAAATTTATCTTCATGGAATGATGTATATGCTCGACTAGTTCACCCGGCCGGATTTAAATATTTTGCTGAGATATTACTTCAACTATTTGCGACAAGAGAAGAATTGGGTGATGACGAAAAAGAATCAGCATTTTTAGATGGTTATACTGGTGAAACAGATGCTGGAAATAGAAGACCACTAGGTAGTTTATTATATAGAGAATATCCTTCAGGTACAGCAGAAACACCAAGGTTTACATTATCATCAATGCCAGGTAAACAACCTGGTGTAATTGGTATTGAGGACTTACCAATACTTGTAGAAATGTTTGGTTCAATGTTCTTACCATTTACATTTGCTGAAATTCATAAATCTGCTTCTATCGCTTTAACAGTTTCAAGCGGACAAGTTACTGGTGCAACTATTACAGATCCAGGATTTGGTTATGCATCAGCTCCTTCAATTACTGTAAATGGTGTGGCACTTTCTGGACAAACAATTAGTAATGCAACTGTAACATGTACAATTGATTCTGAAGGTAAAGTAAATGCTGTAACAATAAGTGGTGCAGGTTCAAATTATCAAACTGCTTTCGCAAGTGTTGCAGGTAATCCGAATGTTGGTCAAGTGGCTTCTATTAGTGTTGTTGCTAATGAGAATAAATCTTATAGTGAACCACCAGGAATTACTATTTCAGATCCAACATCTGTAGATGAATTTGGTGTTCCACTTACATCTAACGTAACAGCTACAGCAAAGTATCTTTTACAACCAACATCAGTATCTCACATTGAATTATTAAATGGAGGTAGTGGTTATTCAACTCCTCCTGCAGTTAATATATCTGCTCCACCATCTGGTACAACTGCAACTGCGGTTACACATATAGAAAATGGTACTGTATCAAGAGTTGAAATTGTAAATCCTGGATCAGGCTATGTTGAATTACCTACAATAACAATAGGTGGTAATGCTACAGGTAAAGCACAATTAACTCCATCTGAAATTGCTTCAGTAACTATTACAAATGCTGGTGCTAATTATATTTTAAATCCAGATATAACTCTTGCTTCTAGACCTAAGCATGAAGATAGAGTAAAACACAAAGATCAAACAATGATTCTAGAATTGAATCATACATATGATGATCCACAATTTGCTAGACAAACAAATCCAGTACAAAGTTCAGGATCAGTTACTGGTAGAACATTATATAATGGAGGAATGTTAACAATAGGTGAATTAAGTTCAGGTGATAACTGGACAATAAGTCAATCATCTACATCAACAAAAACAATGGGTGGCTATGATGTATTAGTTAAAGCATCGGGTTATAGAACACAACCTGGTAATGATTATTATAGTCAAAAAACAAATATATTAGACAATCATATGATATATGATTTTAATGAAACATTGGAAGTATTAGGTGATACTCAATTACAAAGTACTTCTATAACTGATATAAATAAATATAACGTGAATAGTTTTATTCATACAAATTAACGGGAAACAAAAAAATGACGGCAATAGTAACATCTAAATTCAGAACGTTGAATGCAGAAAACTTTAAAGCAGATATTGCTGATGCTGGTACTAGTGTATATGTTGGTATTGGTAAATCAGATGTCTGGTCTTTAACAACTTCTGATACAACAGACACAACACCTTTCACACCTACGGATACATTGGATCAATTAGGAGAAGCACATCAAAATGTGTTTGCTTATAAACTTCTTGGCGCTAATGATGTATCTCACGTAGTACCAAGACATACATGGACTTCGGGCAGAACATATGTCGAATGGGATTCTAATGATCCTGATATTTTCGATAAAGCTTTCTATGTAATTACATCAGAATTTAAAGTTTATAAGTGTATTAAAACTGGTGCTTCAGGTTCAACACAAGAACCTACTCAAACATTAACTGTTCCTCAAGCAGAATCAGATGGTTACACTTGGAAATACATGTATACAGTTTCCGTTGCTGATGCAGAAAAATTCCTTACAACTTCGTATATGCCAGTAAAAACTGTTTCCCTAGCATATGCAAATGACGCAGCAGCTGAATCTGCTTTATCAGAAGCAGACTATGCTCAATACCTAAACCAAAAAGCTTCAAGAGATCATGCTAACGCTGGTGGTATTGAAAGAATAGAAGTAGTTGCAGGTGGAACTGGATATACAAGTGATCCTACAGTTTATATTACAGGTAACGGATCAAGTGCACAAGCTACCGCCACAAGAACTGGTCAGGTTGTTTCATCAATTACTGTTTCAAATAAAGGAACAGACTATACCGTTGCAGATGTAAGAATATCAGGCGGTGGAGGAAGTGATGCTTCTGTAAGAGCTGTTATTTCTCCAGCTGGTGGACATGGTGTCGATCCAGTAAAAGAGCTTGGTGGATTCTTTGTTGCAGTTAATACTTTATTAGAAGGTACAGGTGGTGGTGATCTTACAGTTGGAAACGATTTTAGACAAGTTACCCTAGTTAAAAATCCAACTAATTATAGTACATCAACAATTTCTACTGCTACAACATTAAACGCAACTGGTGCTTTAGATTTTGCATCTAAAACTGGAACTTTCCAAGTTGACGAATTAATTACACAAGGTTCTGGTGCAACATTAGTACAAGCATATATAGTATCAATTGATTCAGGAACTGGAGAAGTTTACTATAATCAAAATAGTAAAACTGGTTATGGTACATTTGCACATGGTGCAGGTAATACTGTTACAGGTCAAATTTCAGGAGCTCAGGGTACACCAAAAACTTCTGCTAGTGATTTCTTAACAAATCCTGAAGTTAATAAAGAAAGTGGTCAGATTATTTTTATGGAAAACAGAAATCCAATTAATAGAACAGCTACACAGATTGAAGATATTAAAGTTATTATTGAATTCTAATTAGAAGAGAGAAGATATGAGTACAACATCGATTAAAAATTATAGCATAGCGCCTTATTACGACGACTTTGATGAAACTAAAAATTATCAAAGGATATTGTTTAGGCCTGGAAGATCGGTTCAGGCTCGTGAACTTACTCAAATGCAAACCGCTTTACAAGCACAGATTGATCGTCATGGTCAATATGCTTTTAAAGATGGATCAAGAGTAGTTAATGGTGAAGCTTCACTTAATATTGCTCATGAATATTTAAAAGTTGAAAGTGTATTTACACATAGTGGAACATCATACACAACAGGAAATTATTTATCAGAAATTGTTAAAGGTACTATTTTAACTGGTACTGCAAATACTACTCATCAAGTTACAGCTATTGTCGATAAAGTCGTTGCTGCATCTGGTTCAGATCCTGATACGATTTATATTAAATACTTAGATAAAGGTGGACCTAATAGAACAGTAGAAAAATTTGGTGTAGGTGAAGTTGTTTCAACTGATACATCTACAACAAGATTTTTAATGGTTGGTGGTGGACCTAATATTGATGGTAGTAATACCGCTTCAACAATTGCCGCTTCAACTGGCCAAGGCTCAACATATAATGTTAGAGAAGGTGTTTACTTTATTTCTGGTTGCTTTGTATATGTGCCTGATCAAACACTTATTTTAGACAAATATACAAATACACCAAACTATGTTGTAGGTTTACAAGTATCACAAACAATTCAAACATCAGCTGGGGATGCAACATTACTTGATAATGCACAAGGCGTTCCTAACACTGCAGCACCGGGTGCAGATAGATATAAAATTTCAACTACTCTCATAAAAGAAAATCTTGATACAGATACACAAAGAACAGTTGATGAATATGTTCCTTTAGCTACAATTGAAAATGGTGTTGTTCAAATTGATGTTACTGATAAAACGACTGATACTGAATTAACAAAAAGACTTGCTACCAGAACACACGATGAATCTGGCGATTATGTTGTTGGTTTATTTGAACTTGATATTAAAGAGCATTTAGATACAGGAAGCAACTTTGGATATAAATTATCTGGTGATGGCGGTGATGCAGATAAATTAGCAATTGGTGTTGAAAAATCTACTGCGTATATACAAGGATTTAGAGTAGAAAAATCAGCTAAAGAGTTTGTTGAAGTTGATAAACCAAGAGGTGCTGATGCAGTTGATACTGATACAAATACTAATACACAAATTACCGTAGGTAACTATGTTAAATTAACAACCAGTACTGTAAATGGTTTACCTGATTTAGAAACATATAAAACATTAGAATTAAGAAATAGTAGTAATAGTGCTATCGGTACTGCAAGAGCCAGAGGTCTTGAAATATTTTCAGATCATATAAGATTATATCTTTTTGATATTGCTATGACAGGTTCAAATAGTTTTAATAATGTAGCAAAAGTTTTTCAAAGTGGCTCGCCCAATTTTACAGCCGATTTAGCTACAGTTGGAACAAGATTCTCTACAGGATTTAATAGTGGTTTACATAAATTACCACATGACGCAATACAAACATTAGCTAATACTGAATATAAAGTAAAACATATTTTATCAGGTTCAGTTTCAAGTGGTTCATTACAAGTAAGCTTACCTGCTAACTCTGGTGTTATTTCAGATCAAGTTGATATTATAATTGCTCCAGCTTCAGGTGCAGTAAAAACTAATGTTGCAGGTAATATTACCAATGGTGGTAATGCAGCAACATCGGTTACATTTAATGCTACTGCTCTAGGTATTTCAGGTTCATGTAAAGTTTTAGTAACAGCTAAAAAGAATTTAGCTAGAAAAAATAAATCACGTGTAAACAATCAGACTCATACGATTTCTGCTTCAGCTATTAGTACTGGTCAAGAATCATTTGATCTAGATCACGCTGATATTATTAGAATTGTATCAGTACAAGAAACAGGTGGTAACGATGTTACTGAAAGCTTTACATTAGATAATGGACAAAGAGATAACTTTTATGAGAATGGTAGAATTATTAAGAATCAATCTACACCGGCTGTTGATACAGGAAAAGATTTAGTTATTACTTTTGATTATTATAACCATGGTGATGGAGATTATTTTTCTGTTGATTCATATCCATCAGGTGATTATGCAACAATTGGTTCATTTAATAGTTCAAAAGGTGTTTTACAATTAAGAGATTGTGTAGACTTTAGACCTCGTAAAGCTGAATCAGGAGCAACAACCGGCTCTGAATTTAGTACAGGTTCAGGATTTAAAATTTCAAGAGCACCTAAACCATCACATATTTTTGAAAGTGATATATCATATTACTTACAAAGAATTGATAAACTAATTTTAAAGAGAGATGGACAATACGAAGTAATTAAAGGTGTAGCTTCAGATAGTCCACAACCTCCTGAAGATAGAAAAGATTCTATTTCTTTATATCAATTAATATTAAATCCATACGTATTTGATACAAATGATATTACACCACAAATTGTTGAAAACAAAAGATATACAATGAAGGATATTGCTAAACTTGATAAGAGAATTAAGAACTTAGAATATTACACATCATTATCTTTACTAGAACAATCAGCTTCAGACGCGTTTATGGTTGATTCAAATAATAATACTAGGTTTAAAAATGGTATTTTAGTTGATTCATTTAGAGGACATAATGTAGTTAATAATAATCATCCAGATACATTAGGTGGTAAGTGTGCTATCGATAAAGTAGAAGGAACATTAAGAGCTAAGTGTAATTCTAAGAATGTTAACATGGTTACATCGGCTACAGCTACAAATACAGCTGTTAAAAATAGTTCTATTTGGACATTACCATTTTCACAAATTAATCATACAATACAACCATACGCTAGTGTAGCTATTAATGTCAACCCATATAATATATTTGAGTGGGGTGGATCATTAAAACTTTCACCTGAATCAGATGAGTGGAAAGAAACTGATGTAAGACCAGATGTTATTATTGATGAAACAGGAGCTTATGATCAGTTTGTAGATTTAGCAGAAGAAACTGGTATTCTTGGTACTGTATGGAATGAATGGGAACAAAACTGGTTTGGTGTTGATGAAGAAATACAAAGTACTAGAAGAATTCGTGGTAGAAGAAGAGGTCTATTTGGAGGCCGAAGAAGAGGTACAGTAACAAACACACTTGTTACAACTACAAGAAATCAATCAAGATCTGGTTTAAGAACTGATGTTGGATTTGATATTGTAGAAAGAAGTGCTGGTACTAATGTTGTGGAAGTTAACTTTGTACCATTTATGCGATCAAGAAAAATTTATTTCGAAGCTAAGCAGATGAAGCCTAATACAAAAGTGTATGCTTTCTTTGATGATGTTGCTGTAACAAGTTATGTAAAACAAGAAAATTTCCAAGAATGGTCAAACACAAGTGATCAATCAGCAGTTTATAATGGAGCAACAAGTCATCCAGGTGGAAGTTCAGGTTCGTTAACTACTGATGCTAATGGACAGGTTAGTGGTTCATTTATTATACCAAGAAATGGGACACTTAAATTTAAAACAGGACAAAAAGAATTTAGATTATCAGATAGTACAACAAATAATAGAAACGATGAATCAACATTTTCTGAAGCGACATTCCATGCACAGGGATTAATTGAGTCAGTTCAAAATACTATTATTAGTACAAAGGTTCCTAAATTAGTAACATCAGAAGTTAGTGATAATAGAGTTATTAGAGAATCATTTGTTAGAGAAACAACTAGATGGGAAGATCCATTAGCACAAACAATTCTAATTGAAAAAGAAGGTGGAATATTTGTTACATCACTAGATTTATTCTTTAAAACAAAGGCTGTAAAATCACCAGCTGGTGTTGAGGTTAGTATTAGAACAACATCGAATGGAACACCAACACAAACAGTTGTACCAGGAACTGAGGTAACATTACTTCCAAGTCAAGTTAATGTATCAGCTAACGCATCTTCGGGAACTAATTTCCCATTTGATTATCCTGTTTATTTACAACAAGATGTTGAATATGCTATTGTTATTAAATCACCGTGTGATGAATACGAAGCATGGGTTGCAGAAATGGGTGGATTTGATGTAACTAATGTTGATTATAGAATTACTAAACAACCACACGGCGGTTCATTCTTTACATCTCAAAACGCATCGACATGGACACCTGATCAAACTAAAGATTTAAAATTTGCTTTAAAAAGAGCTAACTTTACATCAACCTCAGCTGAGGTTACATTTGATAATGACGCATTACCGGCAGTTGAATTAGTTGGTAATCCATTAACAACAACATCGGGTTCAACAGTTATTAGAGTACAACATAGAAATCATGGTATGCATAATGCTGGTTCTAGTGTAACTATTGCCGGAGCAACTGCATTAAATGGAATTGCAGCTAATGATATTAATGGAACACATACAATTTCAAATATAGAAATTGATTCATATACAATCACAGCTGGTTCAACAAATGCAAGTGCTACTGGAACTGGTGGAGGAACATCAGTTACAGCAACTGAAAATAAACACATCGATTTATTACATACTAAGTTAGAACATTTTACTGTTCCTAATACCGACGTAAGATGTTTCTTAACAACAACATCGCAACAATCAATTGATGGAACTGAAACAGCATATCAAGCACAAAATGAGTTTGAGTTTTTGCCGAATCAAAATATTTATTTTAATGCTCCAAAGGTTGTATGTTCACCAGGTAACGAAGCAGCTGGAAAGAGTTTAAAAATAAGAACTGTATTAACAACAACAAAAAATCATTTATCACCTGTCATTGATCAAAATAGATTATCTGCAATTGCTGTTCAAAATAGAATTGGTGATGCAGGAAATAATACATCTGCGTATAATAATTATTTAGCAGAGACTAATGGTATTGGTGGTTCAGAACTGGCTAAATATATAACTAAGAAAATTGATCTTGAAGAAGAGGCCGATGTTATTGATGTATATTTAGGAGCTAACGTTCCAACAGGTGCAACCGTAGATTTATATTGGAAAACAACTGGTGCTGGTGAAGATGGAGACTTTGATACTTTAGATTGGAATTTAGCAACATCAGTAGAACCTATTGTTATCAATAATGATCCATCTGTTTTTGATGAAGTAAAATATTCAATAGATCCTACAGGTAGTTTTGGTTCAATGGCGTTTAAGATTGTAATGAGATCAAGTAACTCAGCCGCTGTTCCAACAGTAAAAGATTTTAGAGCGATAGCAGCAACATAGGATAAGAGATGCCAAGAAAAAAGAAATTAATAGTTGAAAATAATCCTGACTTAGTTAGAGATACTTCATCTAATGCTATTATAAATACTAATAGTGGAGCATATGAAGCACGTAGATCTCAAATAGCTGCAGTCAAAGCTCAACAAGAAATAGATGAACAACAAAGGCAAGACATCGATCAATTAAAAAATGATATGGTCGAAATTAAAAAAATGTTAGAAAAATTACTTGGTGGTAAATAATGGCAAATAAAGAAACTAGAGTTTTAAAACAAGATACATTAGAGATCTTAAGACAGAAGACGAATGAAATTTCGTTACACGTTGGTGATAACGAACAGCTTGATGCTTTATTAGCAGATAAAACATATAGTTATACTGCTTCAGCTGGTCAAGTTTTATTTGATGGTGCTGACTCTAACTCTAAAGTTACAAGATTCGAATTAAGTCCACAACATACTATCGATAATACTGGTGGATCTATTATTCTTGAGGGTGTATCATCGCTTGATTCATCATACGTTGCTAACGCTATCATTTATCAAGGTTCGTCAGGTTCTGAAAGTTGGTCAGCAACAATTGTTTCTGCATCAGTAAATAAAATCATTGTAAGAGATTCTAGCGGAACATTTAGTTCTTCAGCGGATTTAAAAGTAGGTACAAGTTCACCTGATACAATTGCTAACGCTAAGATCGCAAGAATTATTATTGAATCATATCCAGTAGCTATTGCTAGAGTTTATAATAATAATACAGAATTAACTCAGGGCATGTTTGTAAATGGATTCTTTGCTCCTAAGATTGTAGGTGTTTCATCTATTACTGGTTCGCCATCTGTTGGTAACTCATTTAGTGAAGGTGTAACTGTTTATCAAAATGGTACAACCTTAAATACACAAGGCGATATTGAATCATCATCTAATTGGTATGGGGTTTTACATTCTGTAGATTCAGATGAAATTAGATTTAAAACATCCCAGGGTTCATTTAGCGCTACAGCAAAATTAAGAGTATTAGGTTCATCAGATGAAATTGCTGCAGCTAATCACGGCGCATTGACTGCAGTTGATAGTACTTATGGTAGTTATATTGAACTTACAACTCCAGCTGCAAACACAAATGTAATTAAAGTTTTTTCACTCGACCTAGTTGCAGCAATTAATGAATTACAAGATGATATTGGTACAGTAGAAAATTTAACAACCTCTGCCAATGATGTTGTATTAGCAATTAATGAACACGATTCAGAACTAGGAACAATTACTGCTGCAGCAATGGCAACAACTGCTAGCACAGTAAGTGGTGCTATTAGAGAACATGAAGATCAAATTGGTAATGTAGATATTACTGGTATATCAGGTTCAAATAATACTATCACTGGCGCACTCGAGCAAATTCACAATGAAGTAGGTGATGTCACAGCAAGTAACTTAGGAACATCAGCATCAAATCTAACTGCAGCTGTAAGAGAACATGAAGATCAAATTGGTAATGAAAATATTAATTCTATTGATGCTGGTTCTAATACAATTACTGGTGCATTAAATCAATTACATACAGAAGTTGGTTCATTAAGTTTAAATACATCTGCTACTGATTTAACAGCGGCAATTAACGAACACGAAGCAGACATTGGTAATATGTCACTTACAGGTTTAACTGCTACAGATTTATCAGCCGCTATAAGAGAATTAAGAAATGAACTTGGTAATCATTTAGAAATTGATGATGCTACAGGTTATTCTGCTACAACTGCAGTTGGTGGTATTAAAGAAATTCAAGGTGATATCGGTGATGTAGATGATTTAGATACAAATACAACAGCTGATCTTGTTGCAGCAATTAATGAATTAGAAAATGTTCTAAGAGATGATACAACTCAAAGAACTGGTTACGTGATGGGTACTGATGCTAATAATATAGTAGCAGCTATTAACGAAATCGAAACATTCTTAAGAGGTGCAAATTCAGATTATACAATAACAACATCAGCAGCTAATGTTAGAGATGCATTAAGAGAACATGAGTCAAATATCGGTAATATGATATTTGGATCAGGTGGTCCAGTTGATGTTGTAGATCCAAATAATATTTCACAAGCAATTAGAATTTTAGATGCTGAGATTGGTGATACATCATATACAGATGCCGATCTTACAACAGCAATTAAAAATATTCAAGATGATATTAATACAGCTGGTTCACTTACAACATTAAACACAACAAACAAATTTATTGTTGGTGCTATTAACGAAACTGATGCAAGTATATTTAATTCAGTTGGTTCAAATAGAAGAACACTTAATAGTTTATCAACCGCCGATAAAACATCTATTGTCGATGCTATCAATGAAATCTATGCAGATATTCATACATCAGGCTCAGTTACATTAGATACTGATGCTTCGCATTTAGTTGGTGCTATTAATGAAATCGAAGCTGTATTCGATGCATCTGCAACAAATATTACTGCAGGCTCAAATGACTTTGAAATTATTGCTAATGGAATTATACTAAATGCTGAGGGTGATATTACACTAGATGCTAATGGTCAAGATATTGTATTAAACGATAATGCAGTAGAATTTGGTAGATTTAGACAAACTGGTGGACAATTAGAAATTCACTCAGGTAATACACAAAAGTTTTTAGTTGCTAATAATACTAATGCTACATTCCAAAATAACTTAACAGTCACAAATGATTTAATTGTAAGTAATAATGTTGATATTGAAGGTAATGTCGATGTTAATGGCTCAATCGAAACTGATGGATTATCTATTAATGGAATAACACTTACTGCTACTGCTACAGAATTAAATGTAATGGACGGTGGAACATCAGCTACATCAACAACTATTGCTGATGCTGATAGAGTTGTTGTTAACGATAATGGTACAATGAAGCAAGTTGCTGTTACAGATTTAACTGCATACTTTGATCATGAAATTACTAATATGCCGAATCTTGTTCAATCAGGAGCTTTAAACTCTGGTTCTATTACATCAGGATTTGGAAATATTAATGTTGGTACATCAACTATTACTGGTGGAATAATTACAGGTTCAGAATTTAGAATTGGTAATGCACAAATTGTAGAAGCAGAATTAGAAACTATTGATGGTGTAGTTGCTGGTACAGTAAGTGCTTCAAAAGCAGTTGTTGTAGATACAAATAAAGATATTACAGGATTTAGACACATCACATTAACAGGCGAGCTTGATGGTGGTTCATTAGATATTTCAGGTAATGCTGATATTGATGGTGAATTAGATGTTGGTATGGCAACAACATTACAGGGTGCTGTAAGTATTACAAATACCACACAATCATCTTTAAGTAGTGCGACTGATGGAGCATTAATCGTAGCAGGTGGAGCATCAATTGCTAAAAACTTATATGTTGGTGGTGATTTAACAGTTGAAGGTACACAAACAATTCTAAATACAGAAACATTAACTGTTGAAGATACATTAGTATTAGCGGGAAATAATTTAAGTGCAGAACCAAGTTCAGGTGGATTTGGTTTAGAAGTTGGTCCAATTACAAGTCCAAGTGGCGTAGCATCTGGTGTTACAGGTGCACACTCAATTGTTTATAACTATGCAACAGATCAATGGGAAGCAGATGGTTCACTTATTCTATCATCGGCCACACTAGGAGCCCCAGGTGTAAAAGTTACGTCTGCAGCAAGCCCATTATCAGAAACCGATTTAGCATCATCTAATGCATTAGATTTTAATGAAGGTGCTGGTATTACTATACTAGGTGCTACATCAGGAAACGATATTGATGTAACAATTACAAACTCTGATAGAGGTTCATCACAAAACATATTTAAAAATGTAATTGCAGGCGGTGTTACAGTTGTAGCTGATTCTAACAACGATACACTTACATTTACAGATGATAATGTTGTTAATGCATTAGCTAATGCATCTACAGATACAATTGCTCTTTCACACGCGGATGTATTTACAGGAACAGCTGGTGATTTCGGTCAAACTGGAACACAAGATGGTAAGTATATTAAATCACTTACACTTACAGCTGAAGGTCATATTAGTGCTATTACAACTGGTGACTTTGATACTAGATACGAAGCATCTGATCCAGCATGGAATCTTAAAGTTTCAGGTACACAAATAGATCCAGTTAATAATGGTGATAGCGTAGACTTTGCTGTAAGTTCAGTTGATGGAGTAGCTGGTTTAACAATAACATCATCAACAGATAATACAGATTCAGTAATAACATTAGCTCATGCTAATACATCAAGCATTACTAACCTAACATCAAATAATAGTGGTGGTGTAGTAATTCAAGATCTTACATTAACATATGACACTTATGGTCATGCATTAACAAGATCAGTTGCTACAACTGACTTAGATAACAGATATATTAGATCATTCCAAGTTGAAGATGGAGATGGAACAGAAGTTACAATTAATCAAGCAAATGAATGGAAGTTTGTAGAAGGTTCTGGTACTGGTGCTACAATTGATATTAATTGGAGCGATGTAACACCTGGTTCAGACGCTGATCCTTATGATTTAACATTCACTGTAAATAATACAGATAGAGGTTCATCACAAAACATCTTTAAAAATATTGCAATTACTGATACAGATAGCGGATATAGCTACACTGAAACAGGTACAGTAGTAGCAGATTCTAATAATGATACAGTAACACTTGTATCTGGTGGAGCAATTGATATAGATGTTGATGCATCAAGTGATGCAATTAGAATATCACATTCAGATACATCATCTGCAGCATCAAGTAATAATAGTGGCAGAACATATATTCAAGATCTTACAATTGATGGTTATGGTCACGTAACAGCAATTGGTACAGCAACTGAAACATATACTTACACTCACCCAACATATAACGGTGATGATTTCAGTATTGATACAGGACCACTTACTGGTGCAACAGTTATTTCAGATTTAGATATTAATGTTACAACAGATTCAATTGGTTCTGTTGTTGATGCTAATGGTACAGTAGCTACAAGAAACTTAACACTCGGTGATTTAGGATTTGCAGGTTGGGATGTTGAAGTAAATGGTACACACGTTGCTGATATTGGTAATAATGGTGATGTTGACTTTAAAAACGGTAATCATACAACTGCAGTATGGACAGCATCGGGTAATAGAATTCAATGGAATCACAACACCTTTACATCAGGTGGAACATATGTTGGTGGATCTGATAACGGGATTGTTATCGAAGGATTCCATATAGATACATACGGCCACTTAAGAAATGTACAAACAAGAGATTTAGATTCAAGATTTGATAATTATCAACATTGGCATTTAACTGCTGATAGTGGTGGCACAGCTCAGATTGACACAAATGAAACAGTAGATATTGCAGGTGGCACATCAATCAGCACAGTAAGAAGTGGTAATACAGTTACTGTAAACTTTGTAGATCCAGGTTATCTCACATCACAAAGATCTGCTACATTTGATGCAATACAAAATAATGGTAGTAATAATAATCCATTCCTAAGTATGAATGATGCATCTGCTCATAATGTAAAACTTACTGGTGGAAATAATATAACAGTTACTAGATTAAATGATCATGAAGTTAAATGGGATGCTGTTGACGTAGATGTAAGTGTAGCAAACTTAAGAACAAGGCTTGGCCAAATTTCTGATAATACAACAATCGGTGATGCAAGCGATGTTGATATTACCTTCTCAGGTGATGTGATTGTTAGTGGTGATCTTACAATTCAAGGTACTACAACAACAGTTAATACAGAAACTGTAACAATTCAAGATAACTTTATTGAATTGAATTCTAACTCTGCAACAACACCTACAGAAAATGCAGGTATTGAAGTTAATAGAGGTAATCAGCCTTTTGTTGATGTAAGATGGAATGAAGGATCTGATAGATGGCAGTTTACAAATAATGGTACTACATATTATAATATTCCAAAATCAGATGAATATATGTCTAGCTTTGTTGTTGAAGATGGTGATGGTACAGAAGTCACTATTGGTCAAGGTAATGAATTAAAATTCACAGAAGGAACTTCGATCAATGTAAACTTTACAGATGTATCTCCTGGTTCTGATGCTGATCCATTTGATTTAGAAATATCACACAAAAATGTAACAAGAAGTGATACAACTGCTAGTAATACAAACTTAGCTGCACAAGGCCAATTTTCTGTTGTTTCAGCTGTTAATACAAATGCACAAGGTCACGTTACTGGTGTAACAACAAAGCCATTTACATTACCTGCTAGTGCTGTACCTAATAATGGTTTATTAGACATTAATGAAGGTGCATTAATTGATTTAACTATTGTAGGTGGAGATTTTACTGCTGATAAATCAACTGAAACTGATATTACAATCAATGTAGATCTAAATGAACTCACTGATATGGGTGATGCTACCGCGATCGTTGGAACATCAGATTATTTACCAATCCTAGATAATGGTGTACAGAAGAAAAAGAAAATTAGTACAATTACATTAAGTGACTTCAATAATGATCAGGGTTGGACATCAAATACAGGTGATATTACGCGAGTTAATATTACAGCTGGAGTTGGTTTAACTGGAAATAAAGATACTACATCTGGTGATCATACCCAAACAATAAATGCTAATTTAGTAAGTAATACAGCTCAAACTGTAGCACCTAATACAGCATCAGCAACAAGTGGTAAAACATATCCTATTCAGGTAGATGCTAATGATAAATTAGTTGTTAACGTACCATGGCAAAATACGCAAAATCCAAATCAACAAACAACCTTCCAAGTTGAAGACGGTGATGGTACTGAAGTTACAATTAGTCAAGGTAAAGAATGGAAGTTTGTTGAAGGCTCAGAAGATGTTGCTGCCAGCGGTAATAATTATATTCAAATTAACTGGACAGATACATCACATGGTTCAGATGGCGATCCTTATGATTTATCTTTCTCTCATAAGAGAACAGCAAGAACTAATACCACAAATAACTCAGCAACAACTACATTTGGTGGAAACTTTACTATAGTTGATAGCGTTACAACAAATGCTACTGGTCACGTAACTGGTGTTAATACAAAAACTATTACAATGCCAGCTAATCCAAATAGTGATACATATTTAAGTGATGTATCTACGGTTGATAATGGATCGGATATGATTTTAAGACATTCAATGTCTAATGGAACATCACATGATGTTGGTATTACTGCCGGTACAAATATTACATTAACACCTGGAACAGAAACATTTGAGATCGCAACAACTGCTGAAGTTAACCAAAATGCATTTGGTTATGTAAGTGTACTTTCATATAATGCTAGTACTCAGACTGGACAAAGTGTTGGAACACTTGAAGCTGATAGTGAAAGAGATACATTAACTATTGAAACTGGTCATGGATTTACAACTACAGCAAGCTCATCCAGTGATATATTAACTATCAATAGAAATAATGATTGGAGAACAAGATATGATGGTGATAGTGCTTATGTAGGTAACAAAAGCCACGAATATATTTATTTTGATCCAAGCACTAATAGTGGTTCTATAAGATTATATGCTGGTGGTACTGCACAATCTGCAGGCACAGAGGTTACTAGGATTTATAAAGATAGTGGAAATCCAGTTCATTATATTCCACATAGTTCTGGTCCATCTATGGGCTTTAAAACAGCAATGTCAACTGGAACAAATAATATAGATATTTTTGTTGATACTGCTAATAATGGAACTTTAACTAATGAGTTTAGATTTACACATAATGGTTATTTCCATGCTGATGGTGATATTACTGCTTTCTCAACTACTACATCATCAGACGCTAAGCTTAAAGAAAATATTCAAAAGGTTGATAATGCTTTAGAGCTTGTATGTAAATTAGATGGCGTAACTTTCGATTGGAAAGATAAAGAAAAAGGATCATCAGCTGGTGTTATTGCACAAAATGTCGAAGAAGTATTGCCTAGTGCTGTAAGTGAAGTTGAAGATTTAAATAGTGACGATACACATAAGGTTGTAAACTATAACCAACTGTCAGCATTATTTATTGAAGCGATCAAAGAATTAAAAGAAGAAAATAAATTACTTAGGGCAGAGATTGAAAGCCTTAAAGATATAAATAGTTAAAGGAAATGGTTAATGGCTATATATTCTAACTTAGTAGTAGACCAAGGGTCATCATTTAGTGCAGATATTGATGTAACTGATTCTGATGGTGATGCATTAAATTTAACTGGTTATACCGTTGCAGGTCAAATCAGAAAATCATATGCATCAACAACAGCAGTTGATTTTTCTGGATCAGTATTTAGTGCTACAAATGGTACCGTTAGAATATCATTAACTCCTACACAAACTAATGCAATGAAAGCAGGTAGATATGTTTATGATGTTGAAATAACAAAAACATCTACAGCTGAAATTACAAGAATTATTGAAGGACAGGTAGAAGTACGACCAGGAGTGACAAGGGCATAAGCTGATGGCAATTAAAGCTAAAATTAAACAAGCAAATAGATTAAAAGCAAAGGTCGGTGCACAAACAGAAATTGTAGCACAAACCGTTAAAGTTCAAGCCGGTGGATTATCATTAGGTGATTTAACTGACGTGAATTTAGCAGGACAATCCGATGGAGTCATGATGATTTATGATGGAACGGCGGGTGAATATAGAGTAACAACACAAATTGAGAATCAAAATCTCAATATAATTGGAGGCACATACTAGTATGGCTAATTTGACAAGACTTAAAATTTTAACTACGGGCGCAACCACCAACGCTCCTAGTAATTTAAAAACTGGTGAGCTGGCATACTCGTATGAACAGTCTTCTAAGGGACAAGGGGATGCTGGTGAAAGATTATATATCGGTGCTGGAACAGAATCTGGTGGGGTTGCTCCTGGCGTTGATGTAATTGGTGGTAAGTATTTTACCCAGATGTTGGACCATCAGCATGGTGTACTTACAGCAAGCAGCGCACTCATTGTTGGAGCTGACAGCAAACTTGATAGATTAAATGTTGATAATTTAAGATTAGA
>Ga0213866_10000140_pt1 | contig 59395 bp, 53 predicted proteins | sample PICome_11_FD_160079 | JGI IMG/M metagenome (GOLD analysis project Ga0213866, IMG submission 160079) | Coastal seawater microbial communities near Pivers Island, North Carolina, United States - PICO284 | ecosystem: Environmental > Aquatic > Marine > Coastal | place: USA: North Carolina...
TTTGAGACAGATCAAGAAGGAATAATGTACGTAAAGATCGATAAGAACAGAAAGTTTCCAATAACCACTTTTTTACGTGTAATTGGAGTACAGACTGATGAAGAGATAAAAGAACTATTTAAAGGAGATCCTCAAACAAGAGAGTCAATTGAAAAAACCCTAGCGAAAGATGATGTAAAAACTGCTGACGAAGCTTATCTATTTATTTACAAGAGACTTCGAGATGGAGATCTTGCAACACTTGATAATGCAAAAGAATTTGTTAATTCAATCTTGGATGAAGAAAGATACGATTTTTCAAGAGTTGGACGATATAAATTCAACAACAGATTTGGATTACCTACAGATTCAAAAACTTTAGACAGTAAAGTAATAACTGTTGATGATTTTGTGATTATCATCAAGCACATTGTTGAACTAAACAATACTCCAAATGCAGAACCAGATGATATTGATCACCTAGGTTCAAGACGAGTAAGATTTGTTGGTGAACTTATTCAACAAAAAATTCGAACAGGTCTAACACAGATGAAGAGAAACATTCAAAATAGAATGTCTACTATCGAAACAGATACTTCACTTCCAGTTAACTTTATTTCACCAAGACCTCTACAGGCTCGTATTAAAGAATTCTTTACTACAAACCAACTTTCACAGTTCATGCAACAAGACAACATGTTGCAAGAAATCGAGCACTTGAGAACAATCTCAGCTTTAGGTCCAGGTGGACTTACAAGAGAGCGTGCTGGACTTGAGGTTCGTGACGTTCATCCATCTCACTATGGACGACTTTGTCCTATTCAAACTCCTGAAGGACCAAACATTGGTTTGATTTTGCGTTTCTCAAATTATGCCAGAACAAATGATTTTGGAATGATTGAAACACCTTATGCAAAAGTTAAGAATGGAAAAATTACAGGAGATATTGTTTATCTAAACGCTCTTGAAGAAGAGAAATACAAGATTGCACACAATGCTATCAACTATGATAAAGATGGAAATATTGATCAAAAATATCTAGATGTTCGTCTAAACGGAAATCCAGCTATTGTAAAGAAAGAAGAAGTTGATCTTATCGACATTGCAACAAACCAATCATTCTCTATTGCAACATCATGTATTCCTTTCATGAATAACGATGAAGCTAACAGAACACTTATGGCATCGAACATGCAAAAACAAGCAGTTCCTTGTATTCGACCAGACGCTCCACTTGTTGGAACTGGTGCGGAAGAACTTGCTATGCGTGACTCTACAAGAATTGTAAGAGCTGAAGAAGACGGCGTTATTACAGTCGCTGATTCAAAGGTTATTGAGTTGAAAACATCAAAAGGAAAAGATATTAAATATCCTCTTGTTAACTTTGAAAGAACAAACAGCTTCACAGTTACTCATCAACGGCCTGTTATTAATGTTGGGGACAAAGTAAAGAAGGGGCAACTTCTTGCAGATGCTTCTTCAACAGACAACGGACAAATTGCAATCGGACAAAACTGTCTAGTTGCTTTCATGTCATGGTCTGGATCAAACTACGAAGATGCGATTATTATTTCTGAAAGACTTGCAAAGGACAGTACTTTTACTTCAATCCACATGGAAGAAGTAGTTGTAAACGTTCGAGATACAAAGCTTGGACCAGAAATTACATCTTCTGATATTCCAAACGTAAGTGAAAATAAACTTCGAAACCTTGATGAAGAAGGAATCATTCAAATTGGTGCTGAAGTTCGACCCGGAGATATTCTTGTTGGAAAAATTACTCCAAAAGGAGAAACACAACTTACTCCAGAAGAAAGACTACTTCGATCTATTTTTGGAGACAAAGCTCGAGATGTAAAAGACACATCAAAGCGTGTTGAAGGTGGAAAGAAGGGTAGAGTTATTGGAATCAAAATTTTCTCAAGAGAAAATGGAGACAAACTAGAATCAGGAATTATCAAGAGAATCCACATTGAAATTGCACAACTTCGAAGCATTTCAGTTGGAGACAAGCTTGCTGGACGACACGGAAACAAGGGAGTTATTTCAAAAGTACTTCCTGTTGAAGATATGCCACACATGGAGGATGGAACACCTGTTGATGTTATTTTGACACCACTTGGAGTTCCTTCTCGTATGAACCTTGGACAGATTCTAGAGCTTCACCTTGGACTTGCTGCAAACACTCTAAATTATCAAGCTATTGTTCCTGCCTTTGCTGGAGCAACAGGTGATGAAATTAAGGAGGAATTGAAAAAAGCAGGATTCAATGAAAATGGAAAGATGCCACTTTACGATGGACGAAGTGGAGAGAAATTCAATCAAGATATCGCTGTTGGATACATGTATATTTTGAAACTTCACCACATGGTGGAAGATAAAATTCACATGCGTTCAATCGGGCCGTACTCTTTGATCACACAACAACCACTTGGAGGACGAGCACAAAACGGAGGACAGAGATTTGGGGAAATGGAAGTCTGGGCACTTCTAGGACATGGAGCCGCTCATACACTTCGAGAAGCATTAACATACAAGTCTGATGATATTTTAGGTCGATCAGCAGCCTTTGATTCAATCGTGAAGGGTCAACCAATACGTCAATCAAACCTACCTGCATCATTCAATGTTCTTATGAACAACATGAGAGGGCTTGGACTTGATGTTAATTTAAAAGAAAATGGGTCGAGTGCAGATGATGAAACTAATACAAAATAGTCGTATGAATAATAAACACACAAAAAGAGGAACACAAAACTTTGATGAAATCGTTTTGAACGTTGCGTCTCCAGAAAAGATTAGAGAATGGTCACACGGAGAAGTTACAAAACCAGAAACGATGAACTATCGAACTCAAAGAAGCGAGAAAAACGGTCTTTTTGACGAGCGTATTTTCGGAGCAGAAAAAGATTTCGAATGTTACTGTGGAAAATATAAGGGAATTCGATACAAGGGAATTGTTTGTGAAAAATGTGGAGTTGAAATCACACGATCTATTGTCCGTAGAGAAAGAATGGGACATATCGAACTTGCTACACCTGTTTCTCATATTTGGTTTCTTCGAGCTATCCCATCAAGAATAAGTATGGTTCTTGGAATGAGTTCTAGTGATATTGAAAAAGTTATTTACTTTGCTGGATACTTGATTACAAAAACATACGAAGACGAAAGATCTCGATTCTTGAAAGAACTTGATTCTGAGTACAAGCAAAAAGTTAAGACAATCCAAGATGATAAGACAAAAGAGGCTCTAAAAAATCTTTTCTCTGAAACTAAAAAAGATATTGAAAAGATTCAGAAAGGGGTTGTATTAGACGAGGTTGCATTCCATAAGTACTCAATGAAGTATTCAACATTGTTTGATGCTGAAATCGGTGCAGAAGCAATTCACCAAATTTTCAAGGAACTAGATTTACCAAAGCTTCTAGAAGATTTAATTGCACACAGAGATAAAGCAACAGGTCCTGCTAAAGAAAAACTGAACAAGAGAATAAGTTTGCTTCAATCAATGATTAAGGCAAAAGTTCGACCTGAATGGATGTTCTTAACAGCTCTTCCTGTTATTCCACCAGGACTTCGACCCATGGTTTCTCTTGATGGAGGACGACAAGCTACATCTGACGTAAACGACCTTTACCGAAGAGTTATAAACAGAAACAATCGTCTAAAGAAACTTATGGACATTCATGCTCCTGAAGTTATTTTACGAAACGAAAAGAGAATTCTACAAGAAGCAGTAGATGCTCTTATCGACAACTCAATCCGACACGGAAACCAAGTTTACGCTGGAGCAAATCCTGCACAAAAGCGACCTCTAAAATCTCTTTCAGATAACTTGAAAGGAAAGCGAGGACTATTCCGAGCAAACCTTCTTGGAAAGCGAGTCGATTATTCTGGACGTTCTGTGATTGTTGTTGGTCCAAGTCTTGCATTAAATCAATGTGGACTTCCAAAGCATATGGCTCTTGAACTTTTCCGACCTTTTGTTATTTCAGGACTTCTTGAAAAAGAACTTGCATTCAACATTCGAGGAGCAGGAAGACTTATTGATGAAGGAGTACCAGAAGTATGGGAAGTTCTAGAAGAAGTAATTAAAGGAAAATATGTTCTTCTAAACCGTGCTCCTACACTTCACCGACTTGGTATTCAAGCTTTCCAACCAATTCTAATTGAAGGAAATGCTATCCAAGTTCACCCACTTGTATGTTCTGCTTTCAACGCTGACTTCGACGGTGACCAAATGGCTGTTCACGTTCCACTTTCAGAACAAGCACAATATGAAGCTCGAGAAATTATGGCATCGGACAAAAACATCCTAAAGCCTGGTTCTGGAGATCTTGTACTTTCTATCAATAAACTTGATATTGTACTTGGTTCATATTGGATGACTAAGATGATTGAAGGTGCTAAGGGAGAAGGAAAATCTTTCCCTGGTCCAAACAGTGCTATGACAGCTCATGATTATGACATTGTAGACTTCCGAGCAAAGATTTTAATTAGAGGAAAAGAAGGAACAAAAACTGCAGATTATGTAGAAAATCTAATGGAAACAACAGTTGGAAGAATCACATTCAACTCAATACTTCCAGATGATTATCCATTTATAAATGAGGAAGTTGATAAGACAAGAATGCAAAAGCTTGTTGATGACCTTATTAACAAATACGGAATCACAAACATCGCACAAATTCTAGATAAGATTAAGCATGAAGGATTTAAATATGCTACAAAATCTGGAGTTACTTGGGGAATTGATGATATTCAAGAACCAGTAGAAAAGGGTGCAATTATTGAATCTGCAAGAGGAAAGGTTAAGGAAGTGAACGATCACTATGATGAAGGATTTCTTTCATCAGAAGAAAAACTTCGAAAGATTGTAGAAATTTGGCACGGAGCTAAAAATGAAATTGAGGCTGTTATTCCAAATACCCTAGATCCAAATGGTTCAGTTCACGATATGTGGAAATCTGGAGCTCGAGGTTCTCTTTCACAGATTACTCAAATGTCAGGTATGAAAGGTTTGATTGGAAACTCTAAGGGAGAAACTATCGAGTATCCTGTACTTTCTTCAAGTAAGGAAGGACTTTCTCCGATCGAATATTTCACCACTACTCACGGTTCTCGAAAGGGTCTTACTGACACAGCCTTGAACACTGCTAAAGCTGGTTACCTTACTCGAAAACTTTTCTCAGTTGCACAAGATATTGTAATTTCTGAAGAAGATTGTGGTACTTCTCAAAATATTCTTATTCACAAAGAAAGTGATTCAGGAATCGAGATTGCACTTTCAAAGAAAGTACGAGGACGTGTTGTTGCAAAAGAAATTGTAGATTCTGAAGGAAACAAACTATTCAAGAAAGGACATCTTATTTCAAAAGATGATGCAAAACTTCTTGAGGAAAAAGGTATCGAGGAAATTGCAGTATTTTCACCACTTACATGTCAATCAAGAAGAGGTGTTTGTGTGAAATGTTATGGAGTTGACCTTGGTAACGACAAGATGGTTGATATTGGAGAAGCTGTTGGAACTATCGCTGCTCAAGCTATTGGAGAGCCAGGAACACAGCTAACTATGCGTACTTTCCACGCCGGAGGAACTGCTTCTGTTGGAGGAGATATTACACAAGGTCTTCCACGTGTTGAAGAAGTTTTTGAAAGACGAAAGCCAAAGAGTCCAGCAGTTATTGCTAGAATCGATGGAGTGGTTACTGACATCAAGGAAGAAGGAAAAGATAGAATAATCATTCTTGCTCCAGATGTAAGTAGTAAAAAAGTAGCTAAAAAGGAAATCGAATATTCTTTCTCATCAGTACGTGTTCCTAAGGTTAAGGTTGGGGATAGTGTAAAGAAAGGGGACGTAATGTCTGATGGATCTGTAGATGCTTCTGAGCTATTCAAATTCGCAGGAAAAGAAAGAACAGAAGAGTATATGATTGGACAGATCAACAAAATCTACGAACTACAAGGAGAGTCTGTTTCAAGAAAGCACATCGAAATTATTGTTCGACAAATGTTCTCTAGAATAAAGATTGTTACACCTGGAGATACTTCTTTTGTAGAAGGAGATGTTGTAGAAGTTGCAGACTTTGAAAATGAAAATGAAGCCATCGGAGATGGAGAGAAAGCAAAGGGAGATAGAGTGATTATGGGTATTTCAGATATCGCTCTTACTCGAAGAAGTTTCCTTTCAGCTGCTTCATTCCAACACACTACAAAGGTTCTTATCAACAGTGCTGTTAGAGGAACAGTGGACAGTCTAACTGGACTTAAAGAAAATGTTATTTTAGGAAGACTTATTCCTGCAGGAACAGGATTCCCTGGAAGTAAGAAAAATCTTGGAGTACAGGAAATAGAAGATAAGGTTCAGGAGGAGATTAGTAGGATTCAGGAGGAGAATAGAAATGGTAAGTATTAAGATTTAAGTTAAACAAAAAGCCCGCGCGAAGCGCGGGCTTTTTGTTTACCACAACTTACTTTATTTTTAACATGGTATATACAATACTGTCAAGTATATAAAACCGCACACCGCTACAAATAAGGCCATAAACACAATTATATATTCAGTCAAATATCAATATACCTCCAAATATGCTAAAGTGTAGGCAATTATGTCATCTGATACCGTACAGCAAATCAAAGACCGTTTATCTATTGTGGAAGTTGTGGAGTCGTATATCACTATAGAAAAGGCTGGGAAAAATTTTAAGGCACGTTCGCCTTTTTCGAGCGACAAAACAGCTTCTTTTTACGTCTCTCCAGATCAAAATTTGTATCATTGTTTTTCTACAGGAAAAGGTGGAGACATTTTTACTTTTGTTCAAGAAATGGAAGGAGTTGATTTTAAAGGGGCACTTAAAATATTGGCTGATAAGGCTGGCATAGAGCTTACATATCAACCGCAAGAAAATAAAGGTGAGCGAGACAGGCTTTTTAGGATACTTGATGTTTCTGCAATATTTTATTCAAAAATATTTGAGAAAAATAAAGAAGCTCAGGATTATATAAAGGATAGAGGACTTACAGAAGAAACTATAAAAGAATGGAAAATCGGATTTTCTCCAGAAGGTTGGCGTTCTTTATTTACATTTTTTACAAATAAAAAAGTAAATAGTCTGGAGCTTGTAAAAGCAGGACTTATAAAGCAAGGAGAGTCGGGAAATTATTACGATAGATTTCGCGGAAGAATAATGTTTCCAATAAGTGACCCAAGTGGAAGGGTAGTTGGATTCACTGGAAGGATTTTGAAAAAAGATAAAGATTCTGCAAAGTATATAAACAGTCCAGAGACAGAGCTTTTCAATAAATCACAAATACTTTTTGGATATGATAAAGCAAAAACTGGTATTAGAAAAAACGATTTTTCTATTTTAGTTGAAGGACAAATGGATGTCTTGATGGCTCATCAAGCAGGATATACAAACACAGTGGCTTCTTCCGGTACTGCCCTTACTGATTATCAACTTGATCTACTCAAAAGGCTTTCATCAAGACTTGTTATTGCGCTCGACGGTGATGGTGCAGGCCTTCGTGCTAGTGAAAAAGCTTGGAAAATGGCACTAGAGAAAGGGATAGATGTAAAAGTGGCACTAATTCCATCAGGAAGTGATCCTGCGGATTTGATAAAAGAAGACATCTCTAAGTGGAAAGATGTTATAAAAAAATCAAAACACATAATAGAGGTTTTGATGGATTTGATTGAACAAACCGAAACTGATTCGAGAAAAGTTGGACAAAGGATTCATGCTGAAATAGTTCCATATATAAGGTCTATTGATAATTCTCTGGAGCAATCTCATTTTGTGGATATGGTTTCTTCGCGTTTTGATATTAGAAGTGAGGCACTTTGGGAAGAGGTTAAAAAGAAAGTATCAACCAATGTTGAAAATAATTTTACTCCTGTTCAAGAGACAACACCTGATAAAAAAGAAGATTCAACTGTTTTGGATAAAGTTTTAGGAATATATGTTTGGCAAAGTTCTGCGAATGAAAAATGGATTGATGTTGAAAATGTAAAAAAAGAAATTTCAGATTTTGTTTCTGATTTTGAAGATAGAGTAAGTAAAATCAAGGAAGCAAATCCGGGATTGTTGTTTAGTTTGGAATTACATTTTAGTTCAAAAGAGCATTTGCAGGGTGAGGTTCAGGATTTGATAAAAAATCTTAAACTAAAAATTAAAAAAGAAAAATGGAATCAGCTAAAATTAGATTTGAAAAAAGCTGAGCTTTCCGGAGACTATGAAGGACAAGAGAAAATAATGGGAGAAATTACAAAGCTTTCTCAGGAAATAGCCTTGCATAAATAGGTACTTTCGTGGTATAAATACCAACAGTTTATGCCAAAGGGTAAAAAAACAACTACAAAAAAAATTACAAAAGGGGCTAAAAGCTCTTCAAAGAAAACAAAAAAAGCTACAGTGAAAGCCGTAAAAAAAGTTAAGGCAGTAGCAAAGAAGAAAGTTTCAATAAAAAAGAAAAGTACTGTAAAAAGTAAAAAGACTACTAAAGCAAAAAAAGCTACAAAAAAAGTGACACCTAAAAAGAATACAAAAAAGGTAGCTACAAAAACTACAAAGAAGGTAGAAAAGAAAACTACAAAAAAGAAAAAAGCACCTCTTTCAAAAAAACTAAAAGAGTTAGAAACAAAAAGAAACCGTCTTTTATCAAAAGGTAAAGATAGGGGGTATGTTACTTATGATGAAATTTTGAAAGAATTTCCAAAGATTGAAGAGGATGTTATTTTTCTGGATGATCTATATTCAAACTTCACCATAGCAGGTGTGGATGTTTTGGAAGGTGGAGGACTTTTGAATTTTCAAGAAGATGAAAGTAATTTAAAGAAGTATCAATATGGAAAAGGCAATACTACTTCATATGATTCAATTCAGATTTATCTAAAAGAAATTGGACAATACCCACTTATTCAAGCTGCAGAAGAAAAAGAATTAGCAAAAAGAATTGAGGCTGGAGAAGATGAAGCTAGAAAACTTCTAGCAAGAGCAAACCTTCGACTTGTTGTTTCAATTGCTAAAAAATATGTAGGAAGAAGTCCAGACCTTACACTTCTTGATCTTATTCAGGAAGGTAACCTCGGTCTTTTCAAAGCAGTAGATAAATTTGATTGGACAAAAGGATATAAGTTTTCAACTTATGCTACTTGGTGGATTAGACAAGCTATCACTCGTGCTCTTGCAGATCAGTCACGTACAATTCGTGTTCCTGTTCATATGGTTGAGACAATTGCAAAATATAAGCAAGTATATCGAAGACTTTCACAAGACTTGGGTCGTGATCCTATGCCGGAAGAGATTGCTGTTGAGATGGGGCTTGATGTAGAAAAAGTTTATCAAATTGAAAAAATTGACCAAGCTACAGTTTCTCTAGAAAGTCCTGTTGGAGATGCAGAAGATGATAAGTCTACACTCGGAGATTTTCTGGCTGATGATAAAATACTTTCTCCAGATCAAGAGTCTTCAAGAAGAATTTTGAGAGATCAGGTTTTGGAAATTTTAGATGATTTGTCTGAAAAGGAAAGAGAAATTTTGGAATTAAGACACGGACTTAGTGATGGTATTCAGCATACTCTAGAAGAAGTTGGAAAGAAGTTTGGTGTGACTCGAGAGCGTATTAGGCAGATTGAGGCAAAGGCTCATGAGAAGATACGACAACATGAGAAGTCGAATCGTTTGAAGAATTACTAAAATATAGTATTAGCGTAGGCAAAAGGTTTTTTGATCCAGACACTTCATAAATCAAAAATATAGTCATCTTCACGATAAATATCTCGAAACTCGATTTCTATAAAAATAAAATAGCACAGTAAATATATCTGAAGTGGTTGGGCGTAGGGTCTGGGCTTCAGATATATTTACTGTGCTATTTTATTTTTATAGAAATCTCAAACAGTCGAGATATTTTCGTTCAGATTCCTTATTTTTTATTTATTCTGGTGTAGGATCAAAAAACCTTTTGCCTACGCTAATACTACATTTCAATAATTATTTAAACTGAGAAATAAAAAAGACGTCTTTTTAAAGGACGTCTAGTGTGAATTATGGTTGTTTTTTGTCTCAGATTGAGACGGTTATTTATTTCCGGTAAATTTTACCAGTACGGTTTCTTGCAGGGACGCTTCCTCGTCTCTCAAGACTTTTTTTCTGAGCTTCAGTAAGTGTAAGTGCGTCGTCATTCTGACGACCTTTTGGTTTTGTATTATTAATAGGGGTACGCATTTCATATAAGAGAATACCATACGTCTTATTTGAGTCAATAAATTATGCTCGTGATATAATCCATACATGTCATTAAATACTGAGTTTGAAACACTATATAAAAGCCTAAATAAAGGCCAAAAAGAGGCTGTAGACACCATTGATGGCCCTGTTATGGTCATTGCAGGCCCTGGAACGGGAAAGACCACTATATTGACGCTTCGTATAGCAAACATCCTTAAGGAGACCGATACAGCGCCAGAAAACATATTAGCACTGACTTTCACAGAAGCAGGAGTCAGAGCCATGAGAAAGAAGCTTATTTCAGTGATTGGGACGACTGGCCACCAAGTGCAAATATATACTTTTCATGGTTTTTGTAATGAAATCATAAATAGGTTTCCAGAATATTTTGGAAATGTCATAGGAGGAAGCTCTATAACTGAAGTTGAAAGAATTCAGGTTGTGGAGAAAATTTTAGATGAAAGTAAGTACGAGTATATTAAACTCCATATCGATCCGTATTTCTATGTTTCAAAAATATTATCTGAAATATCTAATTTAAAAAGAGAAGGATTTACTCCAGAAAAATACGCAGAATTTTCAGGACAGTCGCTTGGTGAATTTGAAAGAGACGAAGATAATTTTAATCAAAAGACTGGAAAAATAAAAAGCGCAAAAAAAAGTCTGGAAAATAAGTTGCGACGAAATCAAGAGTTGTCTGATGCTTTTTCAAAATATCAGAAAGCAATTTTAAAGAGAAAACAGTTTGATTTTGAGGATATGATTTTGTACGTTATTGAGGCTTTTAAAAAAGATCCAGATTTTCTTTTGCAGATTCAAGAGGAGTTTCAATATATTTTGGCAGACGAACATCAAGATAGTAACAACTCTCAAAATACTATTTTGGAATTATTGGCTTCATTTCATGATTCACCGAACTTGTTTGTGGTGGGAGATGAGAAGCAGGCGATATACAGATTTCAAGGAGCATCTCTCGAGAACTTTTTATATTTCAAAACTTTATATAAAGACACAAAGGCAATTTCTCTTACAGAAAATTACAGATCAACACGACAGATTTTGGATTCAACTCATGAAATGATTGGGAACAATAAAGTGGAGGAAGATTTGAAGATAAAGTTAAATAGTTTTAAAGGAGAAGGAAATAAAATAGATGTGGATATTTATCCAAATGAAGATTCTGAAAGAGTCGGAATTGTTTTGGAAATTAAAAAATTGTTGGAAGCTGGCATTCCGGCCGAGGAGATATCAGTGATTTACAGGAACAATAAAGACGCTCGGGAATTGGAAAAGATACTGGAGGCGAAGGATATAAAGTACAGTCTTTATTCAAATGAAAATTTACTCGACAATCCAGACGCTCAGAAAATCCTTTCTATTCTAACTCTGATTAGTAATCCAAATAGAGGAGATGTGCACGCAGAGGTTTTGTTTATAGATTTTTTGAAATTGCCTGTTATTAAAACAATAAATCTTTTGAAAGAAAGAGGAGATATTTTGGAAATGGTTGGTCGAGAGTATAAAGAATGGAGTGATATTTTGGAAGACCTGATTTCTTATTCAAAAAATAATAGGACGATGGACACCGTGCAGTATGTAATTTCAAAATTAGAAATAGTTCCATTTTTTCTAGAGCAAGATGATGCAATAAAAAGACTTCATGTTTTGGATGTCTTGTTTAGGGAAATTCAAAATATTTTGGATGGTCGTCCGCAATTTACTATAAAAGATGTCGTCGATTATTTTAGAGCTTTAAAAGATTATGGAATTTCAGTTAACCTCAGAAACAAACATCATGGAGAAGGTATCCAGATGATGACAGCACATAGATCAAAAGGATTGGAATTTCAATATGTTTTTATTTTTGGTGCGACGGACAAACGATTTGGACAGAAAAGTAATCGAGAGTATTTTGTTTCGCCTTTAAAAGGAGACTCTGGAACTGACGAAGATGAAAGAAGACTTTTTTATGTAGCTCTAACTCGCGCAAAAGATCATGCAGTGATTTCTTATGCAAAGACAGGAGAGGATGGAAAAGACAATATTCCTTCTAGATTTATAGATGAATTGTCGGATGATTTGAAAAATATAAATGAAAAAGAAGGAGGGGATTATAAGGAGGTCTTGGTAGATAAGTTTAAGGTTTCAAATAAAAATGACGATATAAAAGAATACCTCAGAAATATTTTCTTGGAGCAACCTTTTTCTGTTACTGCTTTTAATAATTATTTGCGGTGTCCGTGGAATTATCTTTTTACAAATCTTATTCGTATTCCTGCAGTCAAAAATTTCCCGCTTATTTATGGAGATTTAATACACTCTGTTTTGCAAGAATTTTTTACTCGATATCGAGAAGGGGCGAAGCTCAGCTCTGATGTAATGATGGAAATACTAAATAGAAAAGCAGAGGAAAAAGTGAAAGACGAAAGTATGCGAGCGGATTTAATTAAAAAGGGAAGTGAGGCGCTTGTTGGATATTTTAATCAATATCAAGATACTTGGGCAAAAGACATAATGCTCGAGAGAAAAGCCTTTGCGCCTTTTGATGTGCTTGATACAAAAATAACTCTGTATGGTATTTTGGATAAAATCGAACTCGATGGTGGGGTGGTGAATGTCGTGGATTATAAAACAGGAAATACAAAATCCCGAAATGCCATAATGGGAAAAACTCAGACAGATGACGGGGCGTACTACAATCAACTTTTGTTTTATAAACTTCTTTTGGGATTGTCTGAAGAAAAATACAATGTCCGAAGCGCGACGCTGGATTTTATTGAACCAAATGACAGTGGAAAATATGTGAAAGAAACTTTTGAATTGTCTGATGAGGAGGTGGGGGATTTTCGCCAGAGGCTCGTTGAGGTTTTAGAGGATATTTATACTTTTAAATTTTTGGAAAAGAGTTGTGATGATAAGGAGTGCGAGTATTGTAAGTTGAGGGAGAGGGTGAGGATTTAAAATAAAAAACCCTTTGATGTTATCTAAGGGTTTTGTCCAATTATGTATACCAAATTGGGAAATATTTAATCAAAGACAAGGAAAGCGACAGTTGCCACTATCCAGCTAATCTCATTGAAAACCTCACTAACGAAGGATGCAAGCGTATTTTTGTTCCAACCTTTACGACTAGAAACCCACAAGTGTGCGATGCGTGTCAGGATTGTTATGTGGCCAAAGAGTATCCAAACTCCAGAGAGGCCACCTTTACCGTACTGGTATATGACAATAGCAAGCGTTACTTGAGGGACGCATTTTAGAAAAATTGCAGTTGTCGCTTTGATCCAAGGGTTTACCAAGGGTACTTTTTTGATAAGCGAAAATAATACAATTCCTACGAAACCAGTCATTACCACAATGATAGTAGTGGTATCGATTAGTTTCCATCCAACTTTTTGCCAAGAGGCTATCCCTAGGTGAAGCAGTAAGAACGCGACCCACATTGTATAGACATGGACACTCTGCTTCTTCACAGGATAATCTTCAGCACCTTTATCAGTCTCACGAAGTGCGACCATAGAAAGGGAAAGGTTGAGAAAAGCGAACATTCCGTGACAGAAGAAGAAACCAATGGAAACTCCCTCGACACTTTCAAACATCTTCAGTGCCTGTGATATCGCGAAGATAGATGCACAGACTATTTGGAAGTAAAAAAGAAACTTCGTTGTCAATTATTCCTCCTTGTTAAGTTTAAATGCATAATAACATTTTAATATCTATAGGTCAATGTTTAAAATAGTCACCCTCAACTTTCAATCGCACCACCTAAAGAATAAAATAAAAAGGCGGGCGCGAAGCGCCCGCCTTTTTATTTAAAAAATTTAAATAAAACTACTCTCCCAAAAGCTCCCTTATAACACCAGCAATAGCATCAAATGACTGTGCTCCTACAACAGGAATCTGATCCCCGCTTTTTGTAGTAATTAAACTGTAAGGAGTTCCAAAGTCAGGATCATTTTTTGCAAGAAGTAATCCATCTTGGTAGTCAGCTTCAACTTTATCTTTGAAAGTTCTGTCTGCTACACAAGAATCATATTTTTCTCCATCAATTCCAATTTCAACAGCAACATCTTTCAATGCTTTTGTTGTAAGTGAATTAGGTTGTCCGTCAAAAACTTTTTCTGAAAATTCCCAGAACTTATCGTTTCCTCCAATATCTGCTACACATTCTGATGCTTCAGAAGAAGGTCGAGCAAGTTTGTGAATTTGATCAAGTGGCATGTGTCGATAAACCCAAGCAACTTGTCCGTCTTTTCCAAATTCATCCATAACTTTTTTCATGGTTGGATGAAAACGTCCACAAAAAGGACATTCAAAATCAGAATATTCGATGATAATAATTTCTGCATCAGGATTTCCAAGAATGTGATCATCTTTAGAAACTGGTCTGATTGCAACTTCAGATATACTCTCATTGTTTGCAATAGTTGGTGAATTTGTAGGGCTGTCTTTTGTGAAAAATACTGCTCCTGCAATTATCAGTCCTGCAACAATGATAGAAATTGGTAGGAAAATTTTATTCATATAGATAAACTGCGTGTTATGATAATAAAGTTCAGTATACACTATGGATATATTTAGCTCAATTATACTTGGAATTGTTCAAGGTTTAACCGAATTTTTACCCATTTCATCATCAGGGCATCTTATTATTGCTCGTGATTTGCTTGGTTTGGAGCTTCAAAATAGTTTGGCATTTGATGCTGTTCTTCAGCTTGCCACAACGCTCGCAGTACTTGTTTATTTCTGGAAAGATTTATGGGGGATTTTCTTTACATTTTGTAGATGGGTTTCTGGAAAGATGGTAGAGAGAAAAGAAAAGGTCATGCTCTTGGCTGTAATCTTGGGAACTATTCCTGCAGTTATCCTCGGACTTCTACTAGAAGATGCTATGGAAACTATTTTCAGAAGTACAAATTTAGTGGCTGTAACTTTAGTTTTAGGTGCACTAGTAATGTGGCTGGCAGAAAAATTTGCAAAACAAACAGAAGAAATTTCTACAAATAAAGGTTTTTGGATAGGATGTTTTCAAGCGTTGGCTTTGATCCCGGGAATGTCGCGCTCAGGAATGACAATCTCAGGAGGATTATTTTTAGGATTAAGTAGGGAAATGGCAACACGCTTTGCTTTCATTATGGCTTTCCCAATTTTGTTTGGTTCTGGTATGAAAAAACTTTTGGACCTTGGAGTAGGAGGACTTTCTGGTTCTGCTGGCTTGAGTTTGTTCACGGGCTCAATCACTTCTTTTGTTGTAGGACTTTTGGCAATTAGTTTTTTGATAAAATTTTTGAAGAAAAATACACTACGAGCTTTTGTTATTTATAGGATTGTTTTGGCGATTTTAATCTTGATTATTTTATAGTATTTTTTTCTTAAAAAAGAGTCGGTGCTTCTTCTACGGGATCATCTAATTTTTCCCAACTAGTAGTGTCCAGCGGAATCTCAATAGTTTCAGATCCATTATTCCATTTTAGGTGGCCATTTTTTATAGCGTAGTCGTAGACATCGCGAGTTACTTTTACATCTTGAATACAATAATCAATCACTTTTTGATGCTGTCCTTCTCTCCACCATTTCACAGCCAAAAGTCCGTCTGCACTTTTGCTTTCTCCTAAAGTTGCTTTTGCAACGTCGTCTAGTTTTATTCTTCGTCCCAAAGATGCGCGGATTTCTTTTAGAAGATCAAGACTCTTTATTTTATGTAAATCATTTGGGCAGTATTTGTTTAAAAGTGGGACGTCGAAGTGATCTGAATTGTATCCGACCAAGATGTCAGCTTTTTCAAGTATTGGCCAAAGATCTGAAAGTTGTTCTTGTGTATAAGAAGAATATTCTCCAGTCTCAGAATCGTGGATGCAAACTACAGAGAGATCTAGATCAGTGGCATCATTTGTTCCAACGTCTTGAAAAATATTTGAAGTTTCTATATCAAATGTAATTACTTTCATGTCTGTGTATTATATATTTTAAAATTAAAAAGTCGAATTTTATGAAATATCGTTAATAAGATAGGAGATTAAGTGGGAAATGTAAGTTGTGTAGCTGGAGCCCAGACCCTATGCCCAACCACTCCAGCCACACAACTTACATTTCCTACTTAATCTACTTATTATTCTTAATAAATTCTGCAATCTGCTCTCTTTTGACTTCTTTTTCTTCTCCACTCTCCATTATTTTTAACTTAAATTTTCCTGATTCTATTTCATCATTCCCGATACATACAACAAAAGGAATTTGTTTTTTATTAGCACGTTTTACTTGGTCGCCAATTTTCTTTCCAGTGTAATCTACAATTACATTTATTCCAGTCTCCCTAATCTTACTCGCAAGCTCAGATGCAATATTTGTAAAAGAATCATTAAAAATGCATATGTATAAATCAGTCTCCGTTTTGTATTTAGGTAATAGGTCATATGTTTCAAGAACGTCTCGAATAGTGACGTCACCCATACCAAAACCAACAGCCGGGACTTTTTCTTCTCCAAAAATGTCCAGAAGGTCGTTGTATCTTCCTCCACCAAAAAGAGAACGATTATTTGCAGGATTTGTATCGAAAACTTCAAATACAATATCTGTATAATAATCAAAGCCCCTCATAAGTTCAGGAGAGAATGATACGTTACTTATCCCTCTACTTCTAAGTTTTGAAATAATAGCTTCTATCGTTTCATCCGCTCTTATTTTTAATGAAAAAGGCTTACCAGTAATTGCTTCGGCTTGCTCATCAAAATCGTCTATCTTTGATTTCTTGTCTAGAAGTTTGCTCAATTTATGTGCCTGAATGTCATCAAGCTTCATGTCTGAGAAAATTTTATTTATCAGGCGTCTGTTATTTATTTTTATTTCAAACTGACTGTCATTTAGTCCAAAATTTTGTAGAAGAGTATAAGCAATTTCAATCATCTCTACGTCAGCATCTATTGAATCAATTCCAAATAAATCTGCATTTAGTTGCCAGTGTTCGCGAAGTCGTCCACGCTGAGGTCGCTCATATCTAAAAAGATTTGGAATAGAAAACCATCGAAGAGGAAATGAAAGCTCATTTTTCTTTTTTGCAATCATTCTGGCAACTGTCGGAGTCATTTCTGGTCGAAGTGTTACTTTTCTGTCTCCTCTGTCTATAAAATTGTATGTTTGACCTCCAACTATTTCTTCACCACTTTTTGCTTCGTATAGTTCTGTCGATTCTAAAAGGGAAGCGTCGTATTGCTCGAATCCAAAAGAATGCATAGTTTTTTTCCATACAGAAAAAATGTAATTTTGGATAAATTGATCTTCAGGATAAAAATCCCTAACACCTTTATAATTTTCTTTTGAGACTTTTGACATAACATCCATAGTATCAAATTACGATTGATAAATAAACGTGGTAAAATAATATTAATGAATCAGTTAGTTATGAATTTTTTTATACCAGCACAGCCTTACGTACTGTTAATTGTTTTTGTCGTAGTGCTGTTGTTGTCGATTGTGATGGCGATAGTTTTCAAACACCACTGGAATTATTACGGTATAAGTTTTCAGAATAGATTCTTTGTTACGGGACTTTATATTTTAGGGTCGATTTTAATAATAGCGATGCTTATAATTTTATTATTCTTGTATTAAATATGGCTTTAGAATTTGAATCAGGAGAAATAGTAATTCATCAGGCTCGGAAGCATTGGTTTGTATTTTTGGTGGAAATATTCGGAATTATTATTGCTATCTTTGCTCCTATTATTATCTTGTCTATAAGTACGGCTTTTCCTATACAATTTAGTGCTTCTGGAGATGTGGTTGTATTGTTTCTTTTTGCTTATGTAGTTTGGTTTTTTATAATGTGGAATATTTTATTTTTAATATGGACTGATTATTATTTGGATATATTGGTTATTACAAATAAAAGGGTTATAGATATTGATCAGAAAGGAATTTTCAATAGAGAAATTGCTACTCTTCGTCTGTCGAAAATACAAGACGTCACAACAGAAGTCAGTGGATTTATTGCCACCTTTTTAAATTTTGGTGACATTCATATACAGACAGCAGGACAGCAGAGAGAATTTATTGTGAGACATATATATAATCCTGAAAAAGCTAGAGATGCAGTGAATGAGGCAATAGACCACCATAGAAGACATGAATATGGAATAAAAGAGATAGACGAAAAATAGCATGCATAAACCAACAAGCAGACATATATTAGAATTTACGGCCATCTTAATGTTTTTGGTGGCATGGAGTGTCTTGATGTATGTTGTTGATCCTCACAGTATTGTGGAGAGTATTGGCATAGGGAATGGGTACTTAGTGGCATTTTTTGTAACTTTATTTGCTGGACTTTCAGCTCTTACTTCGCCAGCATTTTTTACTACAATAGGTACTCTGGTATTTGGAGGACTTAATATTTACCTTTTAGGATTGGTGGTAGGGCTGGCTATTTTTATAGGCGATACAGCTTTCTTTTTCCTTGGACAAAGTGGAAGAAAAGCTTTTTTAAATGAATCTAGTGATGGTAAATTTCATAGATTATCTAGATGGATTCAGAATAAACCAAAATGGTTGGTTCGTATTTTTATGTTTTTATATTTAGGATTTTCACCACTTCCGAATGATATTTTGATGATTACAATGTCTGCAACAGGTTTTACTTATAGAGATATTTTTTGGACGCTTATGGCAGGGAACTTTGTTTTTGGTTTTGTGGTGACAGGAGTTTTCGGGGCTTTTTTGTAAGTTTGTAGAGGAAGTATTTTATAAAAGTTTAATATCTAAAAATAGACAAAATAAAAAGGCGTAGAAGTGTAAACACTTCTACGCCCCGAGTGAGCTGAGCTCACGATTAAGGAACGAAATCGTTCTTGGGCGGTTTTGGCCCATGGTAAGCCGGGACATAATCCCGAGCTACACGAACCCTACTGCCGACCTCGTCGCCTTCCGGTACAAGTACCTCGATCGACGAAGGAGTCTCTTCCTCCACAACGGTCAGTCTCTCTGCTGAATCGTTGTCGCGTACTACCCGACCAGAGGTCGAGACTTGCCACGGACGGCAGATCGAGACGGCCTGAACGCCATAATAGCGTTCACGGCCAGTTGCTCCGCCCTGCCAAACAATGCTGGCACTAGAGTGAGGACGAATCCTCACACCAGAGAGTTCTGGAATGGAGTACCATGTCCGGAACTGCTCAAGTGTTGGCATATCCACCGTCCGAATAGGACGAAAGTACACGCCGTTGAGCGACTGGAAGGTGAGGTGGGCGTCTTGCCCGACCTTAGCAAATCGGATGCTCGCGAGAGCATGATCGATTTGGGCTTGACTAGCACAGTCTCCGAAATGAACCGTTAGGCTTTCTTTCATCTCTCCTGCAGGGGAGTTGTCTGAGATGTTCCACATCTGCACCCTAACGGTGCATGTGATGTAGAAGTTTACTTGCCTCAGGTAGTTGAGGGTATTTTGGATCTGTTGCTGGTTTGACCCAGTTCCATATGACCCAATCCCTCTTCCAATCCCGATGTATTTCAAGTTCTGAATCTTTGCAGATCCAAGTCCTGTTACATCGGGGTTTTTGTATACCTCTCCTCCAATCCCGGTCCCAATCCTGGTGCTATTAAATACCAGAGGAAACGGGACAACTTCATTTACATAATATTCGTCGGGAGCGTCGAATATGTACTCGACGCTATCCAGCCGAAAATACTTTCCGGCTGGGGCTTGTATTTCGTTTGAGAAGTGGACACGTCCACCGTACTCAACGAAATCTGAAGTTTCATATGCACCTCCGTCCGTTGTTACAACCTTACCCTTCCAAGAATGGAAGTCTGGGGTTGTGACGATAGATTCGTGGACCGAAAGTCCGCGATCAGGTACAGGGATAAAAACACCCCGTCCCTCGCCGTTTGCAGCGAACGGATCTCCGTAAGGAGAAAAATCCGGAATACTGTCGTTGATGCTCTCAGGAAATTCTCTCGAAACTGATCCCAGCTTTCGCCGGTGTGATCAGTCTCAGGTGAGTTTCCTTCGTTCGGAGCTTCCACTCCGACGATGATAATACTTCCGTCTTGCGACGATTCTTGTGCAACCGAAATTACAGAAGACAGAATTGTGATTGCCAGTGCAAGCACTAGCCCAACAATATTTTTTTGTTTTTTCATAAATCAAGGTTCTAAAACTCGTGTGTTCTGGTTTAATTTTTGGTTTATTTCACGAGTTCAAATTTGCCAGTATTATTGCATATATAGACTAAAAAGTCAAGTACTATTTAAACATACTCCCTTAGAATATTTTTTAGTAAAAATGATACACGGATTAAATAAAGGACATATTGACTTATTTTGTATATATTGTGAGATTTTTATAAAGGACAATATAAAAGATGGTATTTCTGGCATGTCTTTTATGAAAATACAAAATAACAAAGCTTCTTATAAAGGACATATAAAAGACATCATGTAACATTACATATAATGGCGATAAAAGATATTCAATTAAAAACCTTATTTTAATTGACTTTACCCTCAATAAGCCTTATTTTGCAATGGATTACGTCGCTGTAATCAATCTATTTTTAATAAAAAATTACAAACAAAAACATGAAAAAATTTATAAAAAACACTTCAATAATCCTAGTCCTACTGACACTGATCATGGGACCTTTTGGATCAATTAATATTGTATTTGCTGAAGAGGGAAATGATGCTCCTGTCGCTATTGTAGAGACTGCTAATTCAAGCACAAATGCAACTCCACTTCCAAAGAAATCAACTACAACCACAGAGGAAGAAGCAGAAGAAAAAACTGTTGAAAATGTTGTAGAAAATACAACTGAAACATCTTCAGAAAAGCCAGCTAAATCAACTACAACTGCAGAAGAATCATCAGAGCAACCTCCTGTTGTTGAAGTAACAGAAAGTACAGAAAATTCTTCAAGTAATCCTCCAAAATCTGACACTACCACAGAAGAAAAAACTGACACAGACACTGAAGAAGATGTAAATCCAGCAGGAGCAACTCCAGCTACTTCAGATACAGATTCAGAAGATACAGCGACAAAAACTCCAGAGACAGTATCATCTACTCCGACTCAAGCAGAGAGAGAAGATAATAAAGAGACAACGACATCAACTACATCTTCTGTTTCAAAGTCAGAGGATGTTGCAAAAAAGACAGTAGCTATTACACAGAGTTCTGTAGAACTAAAGGCAGCTTTGGATAGAAAAGTTCTTGTAAATACAGAAACACCTACATATCCTGAATACTGTATTTCTTCTGAAATAAAGACTCTTTCAGAAAACAAAGATTTAATTGAAGCAAGTAGAGTGCATCGTGCAATTCAAGGACTTGATTCTAGGAGTCTTTATGTGAGAGATTCTAGATCTCTTGTATCTAGCGCTTTGCCTTTTGAATTAGTTCCTACAAAATCTGACTTTGAATTCTATAGTTTAGGATTTGATGGTGAAATTGTTTTGGAGTTTGATAACTTAATCCCAAATGGCGCAGGAGATGACGTTACTGTTGTAGAAATAACTTGGTATGATTTTCCTTATCCAAATGAAAGTGCGAATGTTTATGCAAGTAAGGACGGTATAGATTGGAAATATCTAGGAAATGCATCAAGTCAAACTCGTCTAATTAACGGAGATTTAAATAACTATCATTCATTTGATCTTGGTGATCTTGAGTATGCCAGATTTATAAAACTAATTGATACAACATCTTTATCAGAATATTTAGATTACGATTCTCATCCTGAGTCTCGTTACGATGGATTTGATTTAAATGCCGTAGTAAGCAATCAAACCGCTAGCTTCATTGAGTGTGAAAATGCTCCAGTAATAACACTTACAGGTTCTAATCCAATCACAATCACAGAAGGTTCTACTTTTACAGACCCAGGAGCAACTGCAACTGATCTTGAAGACGGAGATCTTACAGGATCAATCGTGGTAACAGGAAGTGTTGATACATCTGTCGTGGGTGTTTATTCTTTGACATACAATGTATCTGATTCAGATGGGAATATCGCTTTTGTTACTAGAGTTATACATGTTAAATCAAAAGATGAGCCGACTTGTTCTGTTAAAGGACATAAGTATGATGAAAATGGAAATCCATTGGAGGGATGGACTATAGGTATTGTTGGTTCTGATGAGTTGCGTCATGATTCTGGAATAATTACCATACTTGAAGATGACCCATATATAATGGTTACTGATGTTACTGATGAAAATGGAGAATATTGTTTAAACAATTATTTCTTTAATATAAATCAAGAGCCATATTATATTCCTGAGTATTGGATTTTCGAAGAATCTAAAGAAGGTTGGGAACCAATCAAGATTGTTGTTAATGATGAGGAAAGCGCGATAGTAACTTCTAATCCTATTATTGATGTGTACACAGATATTACAGGATTGTTGAGTACAGAAGATACAATTCACAAAACTTTGGTTGTGGATTTTTACAACAAATCTAATGTTGTAAAAAATATTCCTACAATCACTCTTGCAGGATCTAATCCAATTACTCTAACAACAGGTTCTAATTTCACAGACCCAGGAGCAACAGCAAATGATATTGAAGACGGAGATCTAACTTCTGAAATTGTATTTACAGGAAGTGTAAATGTATTAATTCCAGGAACTTACACACTGACTTACACTGTGACAGACTCAGACAACAATACTGTTTCTACAAATCGAGAAGTTATTATAAGAAAGAAAGTTGTGGAAGACGATGATGAACCAACAAGCGGAAGAAGACATAGAACAACTTCATCTTCAGGTACATCAGGAGAAGTCCTAGGGACTTCAATCGATAATTCTTCTTGCGGAATTTACTTACATAAATGGATTAAAGAAGATTGGGTTAATGATCCTGTTGAAGTATTGAAGTTGCAGATCTTCCTTGTATCAGAAGGATTCAATGCACCTATAAATGCTGTTTATGACAAAGCTACAATCGCTGCAGTAAATGAATTTCAGCTTGCTCATAAAGAATTTGTATTAGACCCATGGCAAAATATTGGGGAAGGAGATGGTACTCCAACAAGCTTTGTCTATAAGACAACTCAATGGATGATAAATGAAATAGTGTGTCCTGGAATTGCGCCGTTTCCAGTATTGGATTAATTAGATTTTAAAATATTAATGATTATAAAGTAATCATTAATCACATATATAACGTAAAATCACTCTTCAAAGAGTGATTTTACGTTATAATAAAAAGATGAAACCATCGGAATACATAGGAGCTCTCATTATAATCGGAATTATGGTGAATCAAATAGTATTCTTTGCTGGGACTATTTTGAAAGAAGATTCTTTTCATGATTATATGAGCGCTGTGCTATCGAGTGTTCTCGTGGATCAAACAAATGAAGTTCGTGAAAATAAAAATCTTATAAAATTAAAGACGGATATAAAATTACAAGAAGCTGCGCAATTGAAAGCAAATGATATGGCAGAAAAAGGATATTTTTCTCATGTAACTCCTGATGGTAAAGATCCGTGGTATTGGCTTAATTCTGTAGATTATTCTTATATTAGGGCTGGAGAAAATCTCGCAGTAAATTTTGTAGATTCTTCTCAGGTCACTCGGGCATGGATGGATTCTCAGAGCCACAGAGCAAATATTTTAAACGGAAATTACACTCATATTGGAATTGCTACATCTCAAGGTAAATATAAAGGAGAAGATGCTGTTTTTGTAGTTCAGTTTTTTGCTACTCCTGATTTTATTGAAAATAAATATTTAGCCAAGAATGAAATAAAAGATGAGCCTGTATCTGAAGAAAATACTGACACTGAAGAAGATTCAGAAGATGAAGTATTTCTTGCCACAGAAGATGCTCAAACTAATTCTGATAAGACGATAGAGAAACCCGAAGAAAATACTCTAGCAAAAGATATAAATATATATTCAGAGGAGGAGTTACTTGAACCTTTTATCGGAGTTCTTGGTTCTCAAGACATAGCTACAGAAATTTCTCAGTCTGATGAAATCTATGTCAAAGTTATGAATAGGTTTTTGTCTGTACCTTTTAGGGTTACGGTAATAATATCTTTGATTTTATTATTTGCCTCATTTATATATGGGCTAAGGGGTATATTCATTAAATTTCATCCCCATAAAGATAAAATTATTTCTCCCAAATCAAAGATATTTATAGAAGTTTCAGATTATAGGTATTTGAAGCAAGGTTTCTTGCTTGTCTTTATAATAATTATATTTACCTACGTAAGCAGCTTGCTTGTGCCTACTTTATTTATAGGTTAGTCAGTAAATTTTCTAACAGGAGCGTTTTTGATAATTTCTATAATCTCTTCATCACTATCTGTGATTTTATACAATTCAGTATCTATTTGATCTATTTTTCCTTCTCTTAGTAAAGAATCTTTTATAAAAGAATCAAATTTTTCCCAGTATTCTTTTCCAACTAGAATTATTGGGACGGGTGCAATTTTTTTAGTTTGAACAAGAGTAAGTATTTCAAATAATTCATCCATCGTTCCAAAACCACCAGGGAAGTATATATAAGCCTCAGCTGCATATGAAAGGCAGACTTTTCTTGCGAAAAAATATCTAAAATCCATGTGATTTTCTATACATGAATTTGTGATTTGTTCTTTAGGTAACTTGATAGTTAGTCCAATAGAACCACCATTTGCCTCAGCAGCTCCGCAGTTGGCAGCTTCCATTATTCCAGGACCTCCACCTGTAACTACTGAATATCCTGTTTCTTCAGATATTTTTTTTGCTAAGTCTTTTGCTTGAATAAAGTCTTCGTCTTCGGGAGAAGTTCTAGCTGAACCAAAGAAAGTGACGCTCTTTTCGCAATTTTTTAAAAGATTGAATCCATTTTTGAATTCATCGCTTATTCGCTCTATTCTTTCTTCGATGTCTTGTTGAAGTTCATTAAAACTAAGTGGTTCTTCTGGATTGTGTTTGTGTGGTTTTCCTATATTCATATCTGATTATTTTAACAGGTTTGTGTGTTTAGAGAAAATTTAGAAATAAGGCTTTCTTTGCAAAAAGCTTTATTTTACGTATGCTGTTTGTATGAAGCCATTAAAATTTACTATTGAAAAGGAGGTGGCCGGCGCGCTTGCGCGCGCCGGCCAAATCCAAACACCTCACGGAGTCATAAAAACTCCCGCTTTTGTCCCTGTCTCAACAAAAGGAACTTTAAAATCTCTGACTCCAGAACAGCTTTCCGATATAGATGTAGAAGTCACTTTGGCCAACACCTATCATCTTTATCTACAACCAGGAGACGAAACTGTAGCAAAAGCAGGAGGTTTGCATAAATTTATGAATTGGAATAAACCTCTAATGACTGACTCTGGAGGTTTTCAGGTTTTTTCACTTGGCGTTGCATTTGGAAGTGAGATTACAAAATTGGCAAAAGGGGAGGTGGAGCTTTTGCTGGATTCTCCAAAAGAAGAAGTAAAAAAAGATGGACGAGAAATTTCAGAACACTTCAAGCCAGCAAAGATTGATGAAAAAGGAGTAACTTTCAGATCACATATAGACGGAACTGCACACTATTTTACTCCAGAAAAATCTATAGAAATACAACACAATTTGGGCGCGGATATTATTTTTGCATTTGATGAATGTACTTCACCTCAAGAAAGCAAGCATTATCAAGCGCAATCTCTAGACCGGACACATCGTTGGGCAAAACAATCTTTGGAATATCACAAGTCAAAAGAAAATTGTCAAAGACAGGCGCTTTTTGGAATTGTACAAGGTGGGCGACATGAAGACTTGCGAAAAAAGAGCGCGGAAGTTTTAGCAGAAATGGATTTTGATGGATATGGGATAGGGGGATCTTTTGCAAAAGAAGATATGGAAAAAGCAGTAAATTGGGTCAATGATATTTTGCCAAAAGAAAAACCAAGGCATTTGCTCGGTATTGGTGAACCAGAAGATTTGTTTATGGCAGTAGAGCAAGGATGTGATTTGTTTGATTGTGTTGCTCCGACTCGGATTGCACGAAACGGACAAGTTTATACAAAGTCTGGAAAAATAAATTTACAAAATGCGAAGTTCGCAGAAGATTTCACTCCGCTTGATGAATGTAATTGCTATACATGTACAAATTACACCCGCGCGTATTTGCATCACCTTTTCAAGGCGAAAGAAATTTTGGGAGCAACACTCGCTTCAATTCACAATATTTATTTTATTTCGCATCTGGTAAAGGGAATGCGTCAAGCTATTTTGGGGGATAATTTTGAGGGGTATAAAAATGATTTTTTGAGGGAGTATAAAAAATGATTTCGATATGTCCGTTTGAAAATAGAAATTTTGCATACCTAGACAAAATATATTTTTAATGATAAAAGAAAAAAGAAATAGATAATTTAAAATTCAACAAAAAGGAGAATGACATGGGATTAAAATACGATACCTCTTCGGAAGAGATTTGCAAGGAACTGCTGAAATCAGCAGTGGATGACGGGTTGGTCATAATGGTAGATGGAGAAAACCCTCTTCATTTGAGTAATGGTGATGTTATTGCTATGGCTAACAAATTAAATTCTTTCTTTCCAGATTTGGTTACCTCAAAAGAGGAAAAGGAAGAGGAAGAGAAGGATGAGATTATTGAGGCAATCGGTCGTCACACGTACCATATACCTCAGCGCACCACCTGCGCCAAACACACCATCGACCTCGGTGCACCACCCAAACTCCCGTTTGATAGAGCCGAAGTGGTCAAACACATCACCGAGATAGGAGGAAAGAGTGTTGTCGAAATCGAGCTCCGCTCGGACGACAACCTCTACATCGACAGAAGGAAAATTATCCTCTCTCTGTCCGAAAGACAAATAGGCGAAAAGCGAATAGTCGGTCACGAACTTCGTCAGGAGCTCGAAGACGGAGAACAAGTTCTCTTGAACTCCAATGTCGAAGATTATATCTTCGAGCATCCAGAGCTGTTTCCAGAACACTGGAAGAAAGATGAAAACGGAGAAATCCGCTACATCTATTTCTGGGGTTCGATTTTTCGGAACCCGTCGAGCGGTCACCTGTTTGTCCGCTATCTCTTTTGGGGCAGCGGTTCGTTGCACCGGGACTACGCTTGGCTCGACAACGGTTGGCTTCGTCAGGACCCGTCCGCATCCCTCGCAAGTTAACTTAGTACTTGGAGCTTTGTCACTTAGACCTAGACCTTAGTCCCGCTCAATCTCTGATTGGTGCGGGGCTTTTTATATAAACTCCCACGAAAAGCCTTAAACATTGCCACCACCCCACAGTAATGGTATTTTAAAACTCTAATGAAATTCAAAATCAAAAGCGAATACAAGCCAGCAGGAGATCAGCCAAAAGCTATAAAGTCTCTTGTTGATGGTCTTAAAAAAGGTGAAGCCCACCAAACTCTTTTGGGTGTGACCGGGTCCGGAAAAACTTTTACTGTGGCAAATGTCATCCAAGAAATACAAAAACCTACCCTTGTGATAGCTCACAACAAAACTCTCGCGGCCCAGCTGGCACAAGAATACAAAGAATTTTTCCCAGAAAATGCCGTGCATTATTTTGTTTCATACTACGACTATTATCAGCCGGAAGCATACATGCCCGTTACTGATACTTATATAGAAAAAGAAGCACAGATAAATGAAGAAATAGACAGACTTCGGCACGCTTCGACTCAAGCGCTCCTCACTAGAAAAGATGTGATTATCGTCGCGTCGGTTTCTTGTATTTACGGGCTTGGTTCTCCGGAAGAATATGAGAAAGTTAATTTAAAGATGAAAGTCCGAGAAAAGATTTCGAGAGGGGAATTTGTACGGAGCTTGGTGCGAATACATTTTGAAAGAACAAATGCAGATCTAGAACCTGGGAAACTTCGAGCAACAGGAAATAGTATAGAGCTTATGCCAGTTTCTGAGAGATTTATCTTGCGATTTATTTTTGAAAATGACGCTGTTGCTAAAATTACAAAAATAGATGCAGTGACTAGAAGCATCATTGAAGAACTCGATGTTTGTTATATTTTCCCAACAAAGCACTTCATTACAGATGAAACCACAAAAAAAACTGCAGCTAAAAGTATCGAACTAGAATTAAAAGAACAATTAAAAAAGTTTGAAAAAGAAGGAAAACTTTTGGAAGCAGAGAGACTTCGAAGACGTTCTACTTATGATTTGGCTTTAATAAAAGAAAATGGATATTGTAATGGAATTGAAAACTACTCAAGACATTTTTCAAATATGAAACCAGGAGAAGCGCCTGATACATTGCTTTCATACTTTCCTCATAAAGAAGACGGAACACCAGATTTTCTAACTGTCATAGACGAATCCCATGTCACTGTGCCTCAAATTGGAGGAATGTATGCAGGTGATGCATCTCGTAAAAATACCCTCGTGGAGCATGGTTTCAGGCTTCCTAGTGCCAAAGACAACCGCCCATTAAAGGCAGAAGAATTCGACACACGAGTTGGACAGCGCATATATACCACTGCAACTCCAGGAAAATACGAAGTAGAGCACAGTACAAATGTGGCCGAGCAGATTATTCGACCTACAGGACTTGTGGATCCAATGATTGAAATAAAGCCAATTGTAGAAAAAGGTAAATACAAAGGGCAGGTTCATGATTTTATAAAAGAAGCAGAAAAAGAAATTAAAAATAAAGGACGTGTAATCGCTACTACTTTGACCAAAAAAATGGCAGAGGATCTTTCTGAATATCTAGATGAAAAGGGAATTAAGGCAAAATATATTCACAGCGATATCAAGACGATAGAGCGAATCGAAATTATTACAGAATTTCGAAAAGGAGTTTTTGATATTTTGGTAGGAGTAAACTTATTGCGTGAAGGTTTGGATATGCCCGAAGTTACTTTGATTGGAATTTTAGATGCAGACAAAGAAGGATTTTTGCGATCAGAAACTGCCTTGATACAAACTATTGGACGAGCCGCACGAAATGTAGATGGTAGAGTTATTTTGTATGCAGAGAAAATCACAAATTCTATGAAAAATGCAATGGATGAAACAGAACGTCGTCGAAACATTCAACTTGCCTACAATAAAAAGCACGGCATTACTCCAAAGACTATTTTGAAAGCAATTAGAGACATTACGGAATCTATAAAAACAGAACATCAAAAAACTGTTTCAAAACTTTTGAAATTAGATGAAGCAATGCTAAAGAAAAATCCAGACAAGCTTATTCGAAGAAAAGAAAAACAAATGGAAGGAGCGGTGAAGATTTTGGATTTTGAAACAGCGGCTATTTTGAGAGATGAAATACAGGCTTTGGAGGAGATGTTGGTGAAGATGGAGAAGGAGAAAAAGAAGGAAGAAAAAAGAGAGGCAGAAAAAGAAATAGAGGAAAATAAGAAATAAAAAAACTAGCATTTGCTAGTTTGTGTAGAAATCGGGCATTTTCAAATTACTAAGAATCAGCCATAGCACACTTTGCTTTCTTTATTGCAGAAAGGACCTCTTCTTCGCTTCTCATTCCGGAACGTACTAAGAATTCGAGAAAGGGTGCTCTTAATTCTCTTAAATAATTTTCTGCAATCCGCGGATTTCTCAAGGGACGATACGCTGGATTATCTGTTATTATTGAGATATCAGGCTTTTTACCTCTTCTGATCCTTCTTTTTTGATGTGCAATTGCCTTAAGGAAGGCAATTGCTGTTGACGTGCACATGAATTCTGGATTTTCAAATTTTATTACCATAATTTATTTTTTGACTTCCGTGATAATTTATATTAGATATTGAGCCATGTCAATTTTAAATATTGAAAGTGTTCATTTGGACTTGTAAAATAGCTGTATTTTTGTATTCTTAGAGAGAAAGCTATTTAACTCAAATTATAATAAAAGTTGAAGACAATCATCGGACTACTCGGACCCCAAGGAGCAGGAAAAGGCACCATTGCTAAATTTCTGCTAGAACACTACACGGACCAATCTCACCTCATTAGTACAGGTGAAATAATCCGAAGACGGATGGAAGAGCAGACAGAATTTAGAGACCAGGCAGCTGGAATCTTAAATCACGGACACCTTCTTCCAGATGAGGAAATCGCGGACATCATTCGCGGACAAATGACGACAGGTCTTCAGGAAAGAAAAACTGTGTTTGTGCTTGATGGAGCACCGCGTACAGTGGCTCAGTCTACAGACTTGATGTCTATCTTGAGAAACGATCACAAGATAGAGTCGTCATCTATATTCTATTTTGAATTGATGATGAGCCGAGAACTCTCTTTTCAGAGAATGGAACTGAGAGTTCAAGAAGCTCTGGATGCTGGTAAAGTGCCAAGGTCTGACGATACTCCAGAAGCTCTGGATAGAAGGTTGGATAAGTACGAGGAATGTATCTATGATATCCGAGCAAGGCTGAAGAGTTTCGGTATCGGATATAATCAAGTTGATGTCTCTACTTTCACAGAAGAGCCTTCAAGAAAGATTGCATCTTTCATCAATACTTTTGTGGGAAACCATACCCGCAGACTCGCTGAAGCATAGGATTTTTTCCTACAAAGCACTGATTAAAAACCAGTGCTTTTTTATTTACAAAATCCTTTTTTAAGGTATAGTAAAATGCATCATAGTATTACCCATGCCGCCATGCATGGGCGTTCTGGTAATAAGGGGAAATTTACAAGAAAAAATACTAAATTTCATACAAAATGCCTAAAAAACTAAACAAAAAAGAATCAGAAAAGATTATTGTAAGAGGTGCTCGAACCCACAATCTGAAGGATATTACCGTAGAAATGCCTCGAAATAAGATGGTGGTATTTACTGGTCTTTCTGGTTCAGGAAAATCATCTCTGGCTTTTGATACTATCTTTGCTGAAGGGCAACGCCGATACGTAGAATCCCTTTCTTCATATGCTCGACAATTTTTGCGACAAATGCAAAAGCCGGATGTAGATGAAATCGTAGGGCTTTCACCTGCTATTTCTATTGATCAAAAGTCACGTTCAAATAACCCACGTTCAACAGTGGCAACTATTACTGAAATCTACGATTACCTTAGAATTCTTTTTGCGCGAGTTGGAAAACCTCATTGTTTGGAATGCGATAGAGAAATCAAAAAACTTTCAAATGAAGAAATTTTAAATACTATTATAAAAACAGTTGAAGATATTGATACAAAAAATATCGATACAAAAATAATGGGCGTTAAAGTAAATGATCTAAAAGTAAAAATGTACGCGCCTGTGGTTGTAGGACGAAAAGGAGAATACTACCAATTGTTATACGACATGCTTGGAAAAGGATATGAAGGAGCTCGAATAGATGGAAAGGAGGTAAAACTGCGAGACAGAATAGAATTAGCAAAAACTAAAAAGCACGATATCGATATACTCATCGATGAATTTTATTTGAGTGATATAAAATCAAAATCAGCAGATGTGCGAGAGCGACTAAGTGAAGCAATTGAAAAATCAATCCACGAAGCAGATGGACTTATCAAGCTCGTCACCCCAACAGAAGAACGTCTGATGTCTTCAAAATTCATGTGCCCATACGACGGTTTTTCTTTTCCTGAAATAGAACCACGACTTTTCTCATTCAACTCTCCGTACGGAGCTTGTGAAGAATGTAATGGACTTGGAACTATAAGCATGTTTGGAAATGCTCCTTGTAAGGTCTGTAATGGGGCACGTCTACGACCTGAAGCACTTTATGTTTATTTGGGTGATTCAAAGAAAAAAATAAACATTGTAAAGATGACAGCAATGTCTATCCACAATGCAATAGAATTTTTTGTAGAACTTGAACTTACAAAAACAGAAAGGGAAATTGCAAAAGTTATTTTGAAAGAAATCGAGTCGAGACTTGTTTTTATGGATAATGTCGGTATCGAATACTTACAACTCGATAGAAAAGCTCACACACTTTCAGGAGGTGAGGCGCAACGTATCAGACTTGCGAGTCAGCTTGGTTCGGGGCTTGTGGGAGCTTTGTATGTATTAGACGAGCCAACTATCGGGCTCCATTCACGCGACAACGACAGACTTATAAAAACTCTTTTGGATTTGCGAGACATTGGAAATACTATTTTGGTAGTAGAACATGATGAGGATACTATTTTTGCTTCTGATTATATTGTAGATATTGGACCTGGCGCTGGAGTGCACGGTGGAAGTGTTGTTGTGGCAGACGATTTGGACAAACTTTTGAAAGCAAAGACAAATCCAAGTGGTTCTGTAACTTTGGATTATTTGCGAGGAGACAAAGTAGTAGAAGTTCCTAAAAAGCGCCGAACAGAAAATCATGGAAAAATTTCTATTAAAGGTGGAGAAATTTTCAATATTAAAAATATGAATGTAGAATTTCCACTTGGAAAACTTACTTGTGTGACTGGAGTTTCTGGATCCGGGAAATCTTCTCTTGTTTATGAAATTCTATATAAAAACCTGCGTTCTAGATATGATCGAAAATATAGATCAAACAAAATCGAGAATTGTAAAGAATTCAAAGGTACAGAATACATTGGACGTGCTGTGCTTATAGATCAGTCTCCAATTGGTCGTACTCCTCGTTCAAACCCAGCTACTTATACAGGAGCGTGGCAACATATTCGTGATTTATTTGCAGAAACAGAAGAGGCTCGATACCGAGGTTGGGGAGCTGGACGTTTTTCTTTTAATATAAAAGGTGGACGATGCGAAGTTTGTCAGGGTAACGGACAGATTGCTGTAGAAATGCATTTCTTGCCGACAGTTTATGTGCCGTGTGATATTTGTGGCGGAAAGCGTTTTATGAAAGAAACTTTGGAAGTGAAATATAAAGATAAAAATATTCACGATGTTCTAAATATGACAGTAGAAGAAGCGATGGAATTTTTCAAAGATATTCCTTCTATTTCGGATCGTATTAATACTTTAAATGAAGTTGGGCTTGGTTATTTGGAGCTTGGACAATCGGCAACAACACTTTCAGGTGGAGAAGCACAGCGTGTAAAAATTTCTTCTGAGTTATACAGACAACACATTCAAAAAACAATTTACATTTTGGACGAGCCAACTATCGGACTTCATTATGAAGATGTTAAGAAATTGATTGAGATTTTACAGAAACTTGTAGATAAAGGAAATACTGTGGTGGTGATTGAGCATAGTATGGATATTATAAAAAGTGCGGATTACCTCGTGGACATTGGACCAGAAGGTGGAGAAAATGGAGGAAAGGTGATGGCTAAGGGAACTCCAGAACAAGTCGCGAAAGTAAAAGAGTCTTATACTGGGAATTATTTGAAGAAGTATTTGAAATAAAAAACCCGCAGTGTTAGTGCGAGTTGTTTGATGAATCCCTGCTTTCTTTGAGCTTCTTTCTGAATTGATAGAGGCAAAAAAGTGATCCAAGGAATGTTACTATTAAGGACAGTATTCCTGCGAGAATTATTTTTCCATCTCCTCCGTCTGCAGAATATTTAAAGATTCCAAATACTCCAACAAATGTATTTACAAGAAGGGGTAATCCCACAATGATCCATAAAATGTGATCAAGAGGGTCTTGAGGTAGTTTGCTTTGTTCTTTCATTCTTTTCAGATAGTTGCACGTATTTTATGATATGTCAATAAATAAAAAACACCTAGTCGAAATGTAGGTGTTTTGATAAAGAATTCTCCTTTCTCTTGATTTTGATGAATTCCATCAGTGCAATTATTATTGCTATAGACAAAATTATTAGACCTAGTACATTTCCACTTACAATCAAAAGTAGCGAGATAGGCATTGTTGATTTCAGTAAAATGTACTTAAGTGGTCTGACATAATATCTAGCGCATCCAATATCTATGTAAAAACCTTCACGAGCTTTTTTCCAGTAAGCTACTTTCATTTGATTTAAATATACAATCTAATTAAATACTAGTCAAATAAAAAAGCTACAAATTATTTTTTGTAGCTCTTGATAAATAGAAAGATACCCAGTGCAAGTGTTATTAACGTCAGCAATATAATGCACTGCAGTTCAGGATGTCCTGTCGGAAGAGCCTCAGGCCCAGTTGATTTTAAAAAGAAAATTCCTGTCCCCAATAAATATAATGGGATGCAGAGTATTGAGAGTAGGCGATAGACGCCTTTTCTGGTAATTGAAGGCACGAGTACTTCCGAGACAAACCAACTAATTTTTTGTATTGTTATCATCTAATTTATTTGATACCATGTCATATATGATAAGTCAAGATTTGAAACAATTTAATTTACCAACTACCCCTGGAGTATATTTCTTTCTAAAAGGAAAGAAGATTTTGTATATTGGTAAAGCTACTTCGCTCAAAGATCGAGTGCGGAGTTATTTTTCAAATGATCTTATAAAAAGTCGTGGCCCTAGAATCATTGATATGATTACTATCTCTGATGGAATTAAATTTCAAGAAACAGATTCTGTCTTGGAAGCGCTTATACTGGAGGCATCTTTGATTAAAAAACATCAACCTTCGTATAATACTTTAGAAAAAGATAATAAGAGCTTTAATTTTGTATGTATTACAAAAGAAGTTTTTCCGCGAGTTTTCATAAGGCGAGGAAGAACGGTTGATTTTGAAAAGAGTGAGTATAAAAATATTTTTGGTCCGTATGTATCACAAGCTCAGTTAAAAGAAGCTTTAAAAATAGTCCGTAAAATTTTTCCATTTTTTGGAGAAAAATCAGGATCTAAAATGTATGAACAAATAGGACTTGAGCCAGGGAGTGTTGGAAAAACAGAATACAATAAAAATATAAGGCATATAAAACTTTTCTTTGAAGGAAAAAAGAAAGAAATCGTGAGACAGCTTGAAAAATCGATGAAAGAATTTGCAAAGAAGAGGGAATTTGAAAAAGCTGATAAGGTAAAAAAACAAATATTCGCACTTGGTCATATTAGAGACGTCTCTTTAATTAAAGAAGATTCTGTAAATGCCGGAAATGATTTTCGCATAGAGAGTTTTGATGTTGCACATATGCAAGGGAATTATTCTGTTGGAGTGATGACGGTCATGGAAGATGGTGAAGTTAAAAAATCTGATTATAGGAAATTTATTTTAAGAGATACAAAAAGAGGAGATGATGTCGGTGGTCTTTCAGAGATTTTAACAAGAAGATTTAAACATTCTGAATGGAAAACTCCAGACGCTATTGTTATTGATGGAGGTATTGCACAGAGAAACAAGGCTGAAGAGGTTTTGAAAAATAATAATTTAAAAATACCGGTCTTGAATGTGGTTAAAGATGAGAAGCATAATCCGGTGAAGGTTTTGGGTAAAGATGAATTAGTTAAAAAATATAAAAAAGATATTTTGCTTATAAACAACGAAGCACACAGATTTGCCATATCTTTCTATCGTGCAAAACATCGAAAAGGGAGTTTGTTGAAATAAAAATTAAGCCCACGTATTTAATTTATTTTGCTAACTTTCCTTTTCTAATTTGATATACTATTTGTATGTCACGTAAAAATATAGCAATTTTGCGAGGAGGTCCAAGTAGCGAATATGATTTTTCTCTTAGAACTGGGAGAGCCGTTATCGAAGCGCTTCGAGGAAAACACCTCATAAAAGATATTGTTATAGATAAAAATGGAGATTGGTATTGTGGAGGTTTCAACTTAAAGCCACAAAAAGCATTGGAACGCACAGACGTTGTCTTTAATGCAATGCACGGAGATTATGGAGAAGATGGAAAAGTGCAACAAATTTTAGAAAATCTAAACATTCCTTTTACAGGTTCTGGAGCTTTTGGTTCTGCAATGTCTATAAATAAAGTGCGAGCAAAAAAAGTTTTTGATCAATACGACATACAGACTCCTTTTGCAAAAGTTGTAAGCAATACCGCCTCAACAGAAGAAATAGCCTTTGCAATCTTTCGATCTTTTCCAATGCCGGTTATTTTAAAACCAATTAGTAAGGGTTCTTCTGTTGATGTAATTGTTGTAAAAGATTTTCACTCACTTGTAGCATCGCTTGATTTTCTTTTTGAAAAATATGATCAGATTTTGATGGAAGAATTCATACAAGGAAAAGAGGCAACAGTTGGTGTGCTTGAAAATTTTAGAGATCAATCTGCTTACGCATCCATGCCTTTGCAAATCTCTGTGCCCGGAGATTATTTTGATTATGAATGTAAGAATTCTACAGAAAATGACAATATTTGCGATTGTACTCTTTCTCAAAAAGAAAAAGAAACTTTACAAGAGCTTGCTATAAAAGCTCATCAAGGATTAAATCTTAGGCATTATTCTCGTTCGGATTTTATAATTCATCCTCGAAGAGGAATTTTCTTGTTAGAGACAAATTCTCTGCCAGATTTTACACCTCAAGGACTTTACGCAAAGGGATTTGAGCAAACTGGTGCTTCATATGAAAATCTGCTGGATCATCTGATTGAAATGGCTCATAATAATAAATAAAATCTGGCCTGTGGTATAGAGATACAAGCATTGATTTTTTACAGAAATACCATATAATACTTTCTGTTGGGCCTGTAGCTCACTTGGTAGAGCGCCTCACTTGCACTGAGGAGGTAGCGGGTTCGAATCCTGTCAGGTCCACAAATTATTTTATATTGAATTAAAAAACGACTGCTCGCATGAGCAGTCGTTTATGGCTTAGGATAAAAATGAAGGAGAATGGTTTGATAATAAATTATATATTTATCTCTTCACGTATAGAAATATTGTAAGATTATGAACATTTATTAAACATAATTTGATACAATATAAAAGTGAAGAATTTCTCCAAAAGTAAAAAAGTAGTCTCTTTAATCACGGGAATAATTATTATTTTTTTAGCAATAATGATTTCTTACAACACTTATTATCCATATTATGTAAGAGACAAGATTGTTGGAAGCTGGAGAAGTCAGACAGAAGGACTTTATTCAGTAAGTTTTGATTCGTATGGAGTGGTGACAGAATCTTTTAAAAATGAAGTTTTATCTAAAGGTGAGTGGAAAATACTCCGCGCTTCGTCCACAGAATTTGAACTAATTACTACAATGGATACTGATTTTCATTATATAATCAAAGATATAAATCCAAAGACTATGGTGCTTTTTGATATAGTTAGTGAGCAAGAGCATATTTTTGAAAAAATAAATTAAAGTAATGTACCCAAAGCACATAAAAAAACTTCAAATATTTCTTTTAATGGTAATTTTATTTACAGTTTTTTATTCTTTTGAAAAAAGTAAAGAGAGGGAAGTTGTTGTAATTGAGTACTCGGCCAATGAAGATCAGGATCTTTTGGACTCGCTGTACGATAAGGGTTTTATAAAAAATAAATTAAGCTATTGGTCTATCAGATTATTGACTAGATTTACTGGAAAGGAATTAGAGCCAGGAGGATATTCTCTTTCAAAAAGTATGGGAGCGTTGGCTCTTTATTCTCAGCTCGTAGATCCGGAATATAAATACGTTTCTATCGGCTCTGGACTTCGCAAAGAACAAATCGCAAATATTTATGGAGAAAAGTTAGGTTGGGATGAAGAAAAGAAAAATAAGTTTTCTAAAAAAATAGAACAATGTTCTTTTTCTGGGGGCGAAGGATATCTTTCTCCAGGAACATATTTTATTCACAAAGATGAACGTATTGGAAAGATAAAAGTTGAAATGCAAGATGCTATTTTGAGCACAGTAAAAGAACTTCAAAAAGAATACGGTTCAGATATGAATGTTGCATCTGTTGTCACCATTGCATCTCTCATTGAAAAAGAATCAGGAGGAGCAAGAGACATGAGACTTATTTCTGGAATTATTCAAAATAGAATTGAAAAAGACATGAAGCTTCAGATAGACGCAACACTTCAATATGTAAAAGGAAATGCAAATCTATGGTGGCCTACAGTTATTCCAGATGATAAATATCTGGATTCTCCTTTCAATACTTATCAAAATTCTGGACTTCCACCGTCTCCAATTGCAAATCCTAGCAAGGTTGCTTTGGCTGCGGCAATGAATCCAATAGATACCTCTTGTCTTTTTTACCTACACGACAAAAGAGGGAATATTCATTGTTCTTCAACTTATTCTGGACATAAACAAAATATAATAAATTACCTACGTTAATAAAATCTGTTATAATTTAATTTCTTAGAAGATTAATAAAAAAATATGGAAGATCCACAGTTAAAATTTGCCATAGATGAATTGAAAAATTCTATAGATAGATTGTATCGTCGAGTGGGAAATTGGTGGCGTGTTTTCTGGCTTGGAATGCTGCAAGGGGCTGGAGCAGTAGTGGGAGCAGCTGTACTTGTGCTACTTACGGGATGGCTACTCAATGTTATAGGGCACGTTCCTTTTATAGGAGATTCAGCTGAAGGGATTAGAGCGGTTCTAAAATCCACTCAAGAACCAAGTGATTTTTAAAAAATAATTAAAAAGTAAAGATAAAAATATGTTCAATTTTGTAATGAAACAAATGATTAAGAGACAGTTGAAAAATGTACCGAAAGATCAACAAGACAAGATAATGAATGCAATTGAAAAAGATCCGCAATTTTTTACAAAAATAGCAAAAGAAGTTGAAGAAAAAACTAAAAGTGGTGTAGATCAACAAACAGCAGCAATGTCTGTGATGATGAAATATAAGGATGAGATAGGTAAGTTGATGCAGGGATAATTGGAAATAAAAAGCACGGCGACTTCGTCGCCGTGCTTACACACTAATCCTCCTCAGAATCACCACAAATAACACCTTCTGCTATCTTGTGCTCTTTTTTGTACTTCTTCCAGAGAGGAACCCAGTCATCTTTGTAGACTGCAAATAGTATTTCGTCCCAATATATACCATTTACATATCTTTGGTTCTTGAGTGTTCCTTCTATAACACCTCCACATTTCTTTTGATATGCGATAGATCTTTCATTGAATGCAATAGCACCGGAACACATTTTCCTAATGTTCAGTGTATTGAATGCAAAATCAAGCAATAGCATTTTTGCTTCAGTTCCAAAGCCTTTGCCCCAAAACTTTTTATTGCCAATGCATGCACCGCTTCGTGCGGTTCTGTCAATCATATCGATTTTCCCAAAACCAAGACAGCCTATCAATTCTCCTTCTTTGGTTTCTATTCCAAAGTTATAGCTATCTTTGGATTCTCTACCTTTTTTAATCCACTCAATTTCTGCTTCTACAGTTATAGGAGTACGACTTGCCAAGTATTGAGTTATTGTATGATCATTCATCCATGTTACAAGTAATGGAGCGTCTTCTTCACACAATAGGCGAAGGTCGACCCTGTTACCTCTACGGAATGTTAATTCAGGTTTGTTTTTCATAATCAATGTGTATTTATTTGTTTTCGGAGTTGTGTAGTTGTACTAAACAAAAGAACTCCAGCTTTTGTTTAGCTGGAGTCCTTTTAATAAGTTAATTAGGGGATATTAGAAATTACAAGAATTCCAGCTAAACACAAGGTTTGATGTAGGCACAATAAAAAGGCCTCGCGCGTTTGATGCGGTTACACAACTTGTATTCATTTGGAATTTGTTATTTTTCATAACTTTTAAATAATATCATTTTATAAAGATTGTGTCAATATACACTTATAACAAGTAAGAATTGCCACAACCCCTTCATTAAGCTATTATCAAACCCATGTCACTATCTATCGGAATCGTAGGTCTCCCAAACGTAGGTAAATCAACGCTCTTTAATGCGCTTACCAAAAAGTCGGTTCCATCTGAAAATTATCCTTTTTGCACAATCGATCCTTCTGTCGGCGTGGTTGCTGTGCCAGACGAAAGACTTCAAAAACTCTCAGAATTTAGTAAAACTCAAAAAACAATTCCAGCTATTGTAGAATTTACAGACATTGCAGGTCTTGTGAAAGGAGCAGCGGACGGAGAAGGTTTAGGAAATAAATTCCTTGCACATATTCGAGAGACAGATGCTATTGCGCAGGTGGTGCGTATTTTTGAGGACCAAGACATTACTCATGTTCATGGAGAAGTAGATCCACTCGGAGATGTGGGAGTTATCAATCTAGAGCTCATAATGGCTGACGCTCAAACTGTAGCAAACAGAATTGCAAGTATAGGACGCGAAGTAAAAAGAGGAGAAAAAGGTGCTGTAGAAGAGCAAAATCTTTTAGTAAAATTAGAGGCAGTTTTTAAGGAAGGAAAATTGGCTTCTAGCCTTTCTATGACAGATGAAGAAATTAAGATTGCAAAAGGCCTACATCTTTTGACTACAAAACCAATGATGTATGTTTTGAATAAAAAATCAGGAGCCGTAAATCTAGACGAGACAAATGATCCAAGATACGAGTCTTTGATAGAGTATTTCAGAGAGATAGATGCTATTTTTGTAAAAGTTGATGCCGCAACAGAACAAGATATGAAGGATTTTGATAGATCAGAAAAAGAATCTTTTAAATTAGAAATGGGAATGGTGGACGATGGAATAGATGAGTTGATTAAAAAAGGATACCTGCTTCTAGATTTAATGACATATTTCACAACAGGAGAAAAAGAAACTCGTGCATGGACAGTGAAAAGAGATTCAACTGCTCCGCAAGCAGGTGCAGCTATTCACTCAGACTTTGAACACAAATTTATCCGAGCAGAAGTAATAGAGTATGATAAGCTTTTAGAGGCTGGATCTTTTGGTTTCGCTCGCGAAAAAGGATGGCTTAGGATAGAAGGGAAGGAATATGTTGTAAAGGATGGGGATGTGATGGAGTTTCGGGTCTAAATAAGACACCACTTCTTTTTCCTTATCAAATGTGTATTATAAGGAAAGAAAGGTGTCCTATGAATAAAGAAAATCAGATAACTGCCTGTCGATTGGCGTTTCAGTTAAGTAAGTGTTTCAAAAAAAAGTTGCCCAAAATGAGATTCAGACTTCTCAAGACTGGGAAGGATTTCTTGGTATTGAGATTGTTTCATGAGGACAATTCAGATGAGCATTCAGGATTCTGTGTCCTCATTAATCACAATCTTCACTTTAACCTAATATTAAAGAAAGGTTCAAATTACAAAGAAGTAAAAAGCTTTGTTGGCTCTAAGAACATTTGGAACTTCATCGCCAATATCAGACCACATCTATTTGGTGTATTTGGAGTTAATCCCGATGCTGGCCGATCTTTTCGACTCGAGGGAGTTGTTAATAGAATCAGGAAAGAGGCTGAAAAAAGATAATTACATAACCGCATTTATGCGGTTTTTTATTTGCTTAATAAAAATTTATAGGTAAGATTCACTCAGAAAGGAACAATCTAAAATGGAAGTAAATGAAGGTAAGGTTTTAATAAACTCCGTCCAAGACTTAATTTTTGAAAAGATTAAAGAACTAAATGACCCTGTGATGTATTGGGGAAGTATCTACGACAAGCAGAGAGACGTTTGGTATCTGACTATTTTCGAAATGGATTTGAAGAAAAAAATCAAGGAAAAATATACTGTTTCCTGCAGAATACCTCCCCTTAGTCAGACATTTGAAGTTCATAAACAAGGGAGTAATATGCGCCCAGAATCAGCCCTGTTTAAAAATCCCTACATAAAAGACACTGCAGATTTTGTAGTCAATAAACTTCGAGTCAATCTATATAGAAGACGTCAAAAACTCCAAGCCACGAAATAAAACGCGTGGTTTTTTATTTTAAATAAAAAACCAGAAAGATATTACTTTCTGGGTTTGAAATTTCCACCTCTGTGTTTTTTGCCACCACCTGCATTTCCAGGGACTCGACGAGCATTTTTTCTTGGAGAAACTCCACATCCTTTGAAATGATGGAAAGCGACATCTGGCTCAAGTACATAATCTGTAGCTCTTCCAAGCGCATTTTCTCTAGGTAGACCAACTTTTACTTGTGGTGATTGTCCTCTTTTTACAGAAACAGAAAAATCACCTTCATCAAAGTCAGTCATTTCATCTTGATCTGAATCAAATTCCCGATAGACGGGTGAGACCCTTACCACAACATGACATTTACTACCCGCTGCAATAGTTTTTCCGCAAACTCTGCAAATCACAGGGATGTCGGTTTTGTTAATGGTGAATCTTTTTCTAATTATATATCTTGTTCCTTCACTCATTGCTCATTTTTAATTTACTTGTTTACTGAAAAAATACCTTATGCAGTAGAGTATGTCAATTATTTCGAATTTGAATTCCACCACATTTAATGTAAGATGTAACCATATGGAAAATACACAAACTAGTGGTCAAAACCACAATGATTCATTACAAGACAAAACAAAAAGTATTGTTAAGGATTTCTTTTTAAACACCGCTACTTTTGTATCGCTATACTGGCTTTCGATTAGTTTTATAGTTTTAGTATTTCAAATTATAAATACAATCTTTCCAGATAACGTATTTACAGATACAAATTCAATATCAACATTCTCACTTTCTTCAGTAATTATTCTTACTCCGGTTTTCTTCTATCTTGCTTTTCAAACAAATAAAGAAATTTTGAAAGACCTAAGCAAAAAAGACATGTGGATTAGGAGATGGCTTACATACATCACTTTATTTTTTGCTGGAATTGCGATTATTGCAGACGGAATTGCACTTATAAACTTCTTTCTAAATGGTGATATTACAACTAGATTTATTTTGAAAGTTTTGACAATTCTAGTTATTCCTGGATTTATCTTCTGGTATTTACGATATTCTTTGAATAGAGATTATTCAAAAGGTGCTTACAATAAGCCACTTGCAGCAGCAGTAATACTTATAATTCTTTCGACCATTATTGGATCATTTTATGTAGTAGGAACTCCTTCACAAAAAAGAGCTCAGAGAATTGATCAAGAAAGAATTCAAGATTTGGGACAAATTCAATACGAAATAATCTCATATTGGCAAGCAAAAGAAGCGCTGCCAGAAAATCTAGATGTTTTATCTGATCCACTAAGAGGATTTATTACACCAACAGACCCAGAAACAGGATCTCCTTATGAATACAATGTTTTGAGCGCACAGACTTTTGAACTCTGCGCAACATTTACTTCAGAGCAAAAATCAATGGAAGCAAACAGTAGAGTTTCATATCTATACGATGGATACACAAATGAAACTTGGAATCATGATGTAGGGCGAGTATGTTTTGAAAGAACAATCGATCCTGATAAATACGCACCAACAAAACCAATTTACTAAAATCTAAAGAAATAAAAGATGAAGTCATACGACCATAAAGAAATCGAGAAAAAGTGGCGAGATATCTGGCAAAAAAATAATCAGTATAAAGTTGAAGATAAAGTAGAAGGAAAGGAAAATTTCTATACTCTTGTAGAATTTCCGTATCCATCTGGAAATCTTCACGTTGGTCACTGGTATGCTTTTGCTATTACAGATATTTTCGCTAGGTACATGAAAATGACCGGAAAAAATGTCCTATTTCCTATTGGCTTTGATGCTTTCGGACTTCCTGCAGAAAATGCCGCGATAAAAAGAGGATTGAATCCAAAAACTTGGACGTATGAAAATATAGATTCAATGAAGAAACAAATCGCATCGATGGGTGCTAGTTTTGATTGGTCTCGTGAAGTAATAACCTGCGATCCTGAATACTACAAATGGACTCAGTGGTTTTTCACAAAGTTTTTGGAAAATGATTTAGCTTATCAAGCAATTACAAATGTAAATTGGTGTCCTTCTTGTAAAACTGTGCTTGCAAATGAACAAGTTGTAGATGGTCATTGTGAAAGATGTGGTTATGATGTGGAGCATAAAGAAATGAATCAGTGGATGATTCGTACAACAAAATATGCAGACAGACTTATAGACGATTTAGAAGGATTAGATTGGCCACATGCTATAAAACAAGCTCAGAGAGAGTGGATCGGAAAGAGTGAGGGGGCTCATGTTGATTTTAAAATAGAAGATTCAGACGAAAGTGTGAAAGTTTTCACAACTCGAATAGATACAATTTTTGGAGTCACTTTTCTTGTGCTTGCACCTGAAAATAATTTAATTAAAAAATTACAAATAAAAAATATCTCCGAGGTAGAAAAATACATAAAAGATACTCAAAAGAAAACAGACCTTGTGAGACTTGAAGGTAAAGATAAGACCGGAATAATTTTAGAAGGTGTATACGCTGTAAATCCTGCAAATGGAGCAAGGATTCCTGTTTATATTGCTGACTATGTTTTAAATTCTTATGGGACAGGAGCTATCATGGCGGTTCCTGCACATGATGACAGAGACAAAGAATTTGCTGAAAAATACGACCTGCCTATAATCTCAGTCTATGAAGATGGCTTTATTGTAAATTCAGATCAATACAATGGCTTAAATAAAATTGAAGCAATTTCAAGGATGTCAGAAAACGAATGGGCTCAAAAAACCACAAACTATAAGCTCCGAGATTGGGGAATCTCACGACAAAGATATTGGGGATGTCCAATACCCGTGATTCATTGTGAAAAATGTGGAGCTGTTCCTGTGCCAGAAAAAGACTTGCCTGTAATTCTTCCAGAAATAGAAGATTACTTGCCTCGCGATGATGGAAAATCTCCTTTAGCAAAAGCGACAGAATGGGTAAATGTAGATTGTCCAAGTTGTGGAGCAAAAGCCGAAAGAGAGACAGATACCCTAGATACTTTTATAGATTCTTCGTGGTATTTCCTACGATACGCAGATCCAAAAAATTCAGAAAAATTTGCAGATTCAGGAAAGATGAAAAATTGGATACCTGTAGATTTTTATTCTGGTGGTGCAGAACACACAACCATGCACCTTTTGTATTCTAGATTTTTCCAAAAAGCACTTTTTGATTTGAAACTTGTTGAAGAAAAAGAACCATACATAAAAAGAATGAACCGCGGACTTATCATGGGACCAGATGGAAATAAAATGAGTAAGTCAAAAGGAAATGTAATAGATCCTGATGACATCGTGGAAAGACTTGGTGCAGACACCGTGCGCTCTTATTTGGCCTTTATTGGACCGTACAACGAAGTCGGTTCGTATCCATGGGATCCAAATGGTGTTGTTGGTGTGAGAAGATTTTTGGAGAGAATGCATAGCATTCCAGATAAGCATTTAAAAGATGAGACACCTAAAGAAGTGGAAACTCTCTTACATAAAACAATTAAAAAAGTATCTGAGGATATGGAGCAATTGAAATTCAATACGGCAATATCGAGCCTCATGATCTTGGTCAATTCAGTAGAAAAAGATGGAATAAGCAAAGAGGATTTCAAGATTGCTGTCAGACTACTTTCTCCAATAACTCCTTATATATCTGAGGAAATATGGGAGAAATTAGGGGAGAGCTCTAGTGTGCATGCATCAGAATGGCCAACTTTTGACCCAGAAAAGATAATAGAATCAAGTATCAAGATAGCCTTGCAAGTCAACGGAAAAGTTCGAAATGAATTAACTGTACCACACGACATTTCAGAGGATGAAGTCAAGGAAATGGCTCTTTCTGATGAAGTGATATTGAAATGGATAGACGGAAAAGAAGTCAAAAAAATCATTTATGTTAAAGGTAAATTAGTCAGTATTGTTATTTAAAAAATGACTTTTTTGAAATACTTGACGCATATTAGTATTAGTGATAGTGTGATTATTACGTAGCCGAAAAAAGACATTCGTTTTACGAGAATGACTAATAAAAAGTATGACAACAACAATTAGCTTTAAACCAAAACAAATAACTAAAAAACTTTTAGAAGTACTTTCAGAAAGAGCACAAGATGTTCTAACTAAAAGATACGGAATAGGTAAAGATACTGAAAAAAAGACTCTTGAGGCCATCGGTAAAGAGTACGGTATTACTCGTGAGCGAGTAAGACAGATTGAAGAGTATTCTCTTTCAAATATAAGAAAATCTGATGAATTTAAAAAGAATGAACAAATTTTCGAAGAACTAAAGTCATACATAGATGAGCTCGGGGCAGTTGTTTCAGAACAAGAACTTTTGGCTCATTTCTCTAAAAACGAATCTATTCAAAATCACATACATTTCCTACTAGTTTTGGGTTCATTCTTTACTCGAATGAAAGAAGATAAATTCTTCCATCATCGATGGGTTATCGATCCTGTACTTGCAGAAAAAGTACATGATTCTATAAAAAAACTTTATGACGGACTAGATGAAGATGCAATTGTATCTGAGGCAGAACTAATTCAATCTTTTCTTGGATATCTAAAAAATATTTCAGAACAATACAAAGATGAAGCAGTGCTTAGACGATGGCTTGGTACTACAAAAAAGATCGACAAAAATCCATTAGGAGAGTGGGGAAGATCTGATTCACCAAATATCAACGTAAAAGGAATGAGAGATTATGCTTTCCTTGTTATTCGAAGACATGGTTCTCCAATTCACTTTAGAGAAGTTGCTGAAACTATTACAGAACTATTTGGTAAAAAAGCTCACGTTGCTACATGTCACAACGAACTTATTAAAGACCCAAGATTTGTTCTTGTTGGTAGAGGACTTTATGCACTTACAGAATGGGGTTACATAAGCGGTGTTGTTAGAGATGTTATTTCAGAAATAATCAAAAAGCACGGACCACTTACAAAAGAAGAGATCATAGAAAAGGTTCTAAAGGAAAGATACGTGAAAGAAAATACCATCATGGTAAACCTACAAAATCCTGAATATTTTAAAAAGGATTCAAAGGGAAGATACAATACAGCATAATAAATAAAAAAGACTGGAGAAATCCAGTCTTTTTGTTTTTATATTCATGAAATATCAAAACTTGTATGATATTATTATTGTATAAATTATGAACGATCCTCAGCTAATCGAGCTTTTTTCAAATGCGATTGACTTTGCACTATTACTTATTCCCGTAGTACTTCCTTTCTTGTTATTGAAAGTTTTTATAGATTTATGGATAGAGTATGTTCGAACAAATTTTATCTCAAAAGCAGACTATGTTTTGATAGAAATAATTCCACCACAACAGACTCTAAAGACACCAGCTGCTATGGAGTTATTTTTAGTTGCACTTTATCAAACAGGAGGAGAGTCTAATTGGATTGATAGATACTATAAAGGAAAAGTTAGAGCGTGGTTCTCTCTGGAAATGGTTTCAATTGACGGAACTTTTCATTTTTACATTTGGACAAAAAGGGAGCTTCTAAAAATTATAGAATCGCAGCTTTACGCACAATTTACAGGAATTGAAATACATGAAGTGGAAGATTATTCAAAAGAGGTATTAAAAGCATATGGAGGAAAGCACTCTATTTTTGGAGCAGAACTAACTCTAACCAAACCAGATCCTTATCCAATAAAAACATACGTTGATTATGGAATGGATAAAGAAATAGAAGAAGAAAGAGTGGTTGATCCAATTACTCCTGTTATTGAATTTATGAGTACGCTTGAAAAGGGACATCAAGTCTGGATTCAGATTATCGTAAGGGCACATAAAAAAGAAGATGTTGACCCAAATAGCTGGTTTAAAAAAACAGACTTCTGGAAAGATACAGCAGCTAAAGAGATTAAGAATATACAAGATGAATCTCTTGTTAAAGAAGGAGACTCTGTAAGGACTGTAAACAAAACAAAGGGTCAGGAAGATAGAATCACTGCGCTTGAAAGAAGTGTCTCTAAGATATCTTTCGATACAGGTATTCGACTAATGTATATTGCTGAAAATGAAGTTTTCAATCCTGTAAATATTTCAGGAATGATAGGTTCTTTCAAACAATATGGAGCTGAGGATAGAAATGGTTTCAAGCCAGATAGAGCAACTGATGTTGATTATCCTTGGCAAGATATAGGAGGAAGAAGAGTTAATCGATGGAAAAAAGAAATGCTTGAAGCATACAAAGAAAGAGCGTATTTTTTCAGGAAATTCCCAGACTTTCTCGGATCAAAAAAGAGACCATATTTTATTTTAAATACCGAAGAGTTGGCAACAATTTATCACTTCCCAGGTATTACTTCACAAGCTCCAGGATTACAGAAAGTTAAATCTAAAAGAGCTGCTCCACCTGCTAATCTACCAATATAATGAAACTTCCAACAAAAGACACTCTAAAAAAATATTTCTCAAATTTTGTTCTTTACAGAAGCAAGGAGGAGGTTATGTATGGAACAATCCTTATATTACTCATGGCTTCTGTTTGGTGGATTTTTGCAATAAGTCCTCCTGATATACAGAAAGTTCCTTTTACAATAGAGATAGAAAAAGGAGAATCAGTAAAAGAAATATCGGCTTATTTGAGAGAAGAAGGTGTAATAAGATCGGAAACACTTTTTAATACTTTAGTAATTTTATTTCCAAAAAATAGAAAAGTTGTAGCTGGAGAATATTTATTTCACGAGTCACCTGATTTGTTTGAACTGGTATACAGAGTAACTCACGGAGATTATGGAATAGATTCAAGAACTACTAGAATTCCAGAAGGAGCTACGCTTCTACAAATCGCTGATTTATTTGAACAAAATTATCCAAGATTTGATAAAAGTGCTTTTCTTCAATTGGCAGAAGGAAAGGAGGGTTATCTATTTCCTGATACTTATACTTTCTTAGAGAATGTAAGGGCTTTTGAAGTATATGAAATGCTCACCAATACTTTTAATGAGAAAATACTCAGCGTTAATATAAATGATTCAAAATACACATTGGAAGAAATAGTTATTATGGCATCGATTATAGAAAAAGAATCTACTGCAGAAGGACGTCAAGAAGTCGGAAACGTTTTATGGAAGAGAATAGAAATGGATATGCCACTTCAAGTTGATGCAACTTTTGTGTATGAAAGGGGAAAGGGTACTTTTGATCTGACTCTTGCGGATCTCAGGGAAGATTCACCGTACAACACATACGTAAATAAAGGCCTCCCACCTACTCCAATAGCAAATCCCGGATTAGATTCATTAAAAGCAGCGGCAAATCCAGAACCTACCGAAAACCTATTTTTCCTAACAGGAAGGGATGGGGAAATGTACTATGCTTCCGATTTTGCAGGACACAAGAAAAATCGAGCTAGATTTTTGGATTAAAAAAGACTGCAAATGCAGTCTTGGTTTACCAAATATTATTGTATATCTGGAGGAATATTTTTTAAGGCTCTATTTATCATAAAAAGTAATAATGATTCCCAGCCATCGTTATTATCACCTTGATTTATAGAAGAAGATTCTAAAATTTGTTTTGAGACGTCAAGATTCTCGCGAATAGCAACAAATAGCTTGAGAGTTGTTATTTTTGACTTGGATTTATGGTCTGTAAGTTCTTTAAGCTCTACTCTGAGGAGATGTATAGTATCATTTAATTTTCTATTCTCTTCTTTAATATCCTCGAGGGCTCTAAGTAATTCTTCCTTAGTTCTTTCGTCTTCTGGTTTTGACATAATTTAGTTTGTACTTGATTTAAAATGAATAAAAGCATATCTTTATAACCATGTCAAAAGGTAAAGTTTACGTAGGTTTATCGGGAGGAGTTGATTCTTCTGTATCGGCGCTACTTTTAAAAGAACAAGGATACGACGTCACCGGAGTATTTATAAAGGTCTGGCACCCGGACTTTCTTCAATGTGACTGGAAAAAAGAAATGCGCGATGCTATGCGTGTTTGCGCAAAATTAGATATTCCTTTCAAAAAATTAGACTTATCAGATGAGTATAAAAAAGACGTCATAGACTACATGATCTCTGAATACAGAGAAGGGAACACTCCAAATCCTGATGTAATGTGTAATAAATACGTCAAATTTGGCGGGTTTTTTGATTGGGCAATGAAAGAAGGTGCTGACTTTGTAGCTACAGGTCATTATGCTCAAACAAAAGAAGGAAGACTCCTCGAATCAAAAGACACAGAAAAAGATCAGACATATTTTCTTTGGACTCTAAAAAAAGAACACCTTCTAAAAACACTCTTTCCAATAGGGCATCTAGAAAAAAATAAGGTTAGAAAAATAGCAGAAAAAAATAATTTATTTACATCTACAAAAAAAGATAGTCAGGGACTTTGCTTTATTGGTCATGTTGACATGAAAGAATTTTTAAAAAGATACATAAAGACAGAAGACGGTAATGTTCTAAATTTGAAGGGTGAAGTTATAGGAAAGCATCAAGGTGCAGAGCTCTATACTATCGGAGAAAGGCATGGCTTTACTGTTACAAAAAAAGGAAACGATGATGGTGCTTATTACATTCATTCTAAAGATATAAATAAAAATACAATTACAGTATCCAATGTAAAAAAAGAAGAAAAGATAGAAGACAGGATGATTCATTTAAAAAATATATCTTTTACTGGGAACAAAGTACTTGGAGATATTGAAGCTCGAATACGATACAGACAACCTTTAGAAAAGGCAAAGGTGGGGGAAGATTTTATAGCATTCAATAATAATCAGATTGGCGTGTCTCCAGGGCAGTCTGTTGTATTTTACAAGAATGGAGAATGTCTTGGCGGAGGAATCATATCTTAAAAAGTGTTATACTTGAGTTAATTATCAGTTAATTCAATATCTATGAATAAAGCCACAAGAATTTCAGTTGCCTTAATAGTTATCATTATAATAATTTGGGCAGTATATGCAGTAGGAAAAGACTCTGCGGACAATACAGCAAGAGAAGATATTGTTACAATGGAGGAAAATCGACCAGAAATCTCTATAAACACAAAGCATCAATACAAAGATGGAATGCATATTTTTGTTGGAACACTAGAGCTACCATCTCCATGTCACGCATTTAATGCTGAAATAATCGAAGGAAATCCATTTGAAGTCAAAATAACCACTTCAGAACCTACGGACGGACAAACATGCGCTCAAGTAATCACAAACCGTGATTTCAAGGTATCTTACAAAACTTCACAAGATGCTCAATTTTTTGGAACACTAAATGGAGAAAAAGTAGAGTTCAATCTTTTTGAAGTTTCAGAAGACCAAGACATTGATACTGTAGAGCTTTATCTAAAGGGATAGTATGTCTGAGGTAATTATTGTAAAGAAGAGTGGTGAAAAAGAACCTTTTGATTCTTCAAAATTAAAAGAGTCTCTTTTGAAAGCTCATGCAACAGCATTAGTCGCAAATGACATAGTTAGAAAAATCGAAGGAGAAATGTATGATGGAATGACTACTGATGAAATCTATAAAAAAGCCTTTGAGATTCTGGAAGACAATGAGAAAAAAAGTGCAATCAAATATTCCATCCGAAGATCTATTTTTGAATTAGGTCCATCTGGTTTTCCTTTTGAAAAATTTATTGCTGAACTTTTTGAAGCAAAGGGATATTCTTCTACAACAGGACTTATTTTGGAGGGTAGATGTGTAGAACACGAAGTCGATGTAATGGCACATGATAAAAATGATTTGTTTTTATGTGAAGTTAAATTTCACAATGATTCAAATATAAAAACCGACACAAAAGATGCACTTTATATAAAATCTCGTTTTGACGATCTGTCAGAAGGGATTTTTTCTATTGATGGAGAAGATAGAAAAATGACAAGAGGAATTCTTATTACAAATACAAAATTCACAGATACCGCTAAAAAGTATGTAAGTTGCGTAGGAACATTTGACCTGATTGGTTGGGAATATCCTAAAAAAGGAAATCTATACGACATAATAGAAGAAACTGGACTTCATCCAATCACTTCTATTCCTCAACTTTCAAAACATGAGAAAAAAGAATTACTTGATAGAGGGATTGTAAATTGCAAAGACTTAAAGATGCACAGAGCAAAACTGAAAGAAATTGGAGTAGAAGATGATAGAATAGAAGACATTATAAAAAGCGTGGATGTAATTTGCGGATAAATATGATCGATCTAAATATTATTTCAAAATTTATAGAATTAGCCGGAGAGTTATTAATAGCGTTTTCTGTTGTGAGAGTTCATACTCATATCAGAAATGAGCATAGATTAGATCAGGATGTTTACAGAATGATAAAGAAGGAGCACAGGCTAGTTATTATTGCAGTGACAATGCTTATCGTCGGTTTTATCTTGCAATTCTTTGCCTAAAAATGTACTTTAACCAATATGAAAAGTAGTGAAATAAGACAAAGGTATCTAAATTTTTTTGAAAAACGAGGGCATACAATAATCCCTTCAGCCTCTTTAATTCCAACAGATGAAAAAGGAGTTACAGATAATACTCTTTTTAATACAGCAGGAATGCAACCCCTGATTCCTTATTTACTAGGAGAAAAACATCCAAAAGGAACTCGCCTTGTAGATTCACAAAAATGTTTAAGAACAACAGACCTCGATGAAGTTGGAGACAATACACATGCAACTTTTTTTGAAATGCTTGGAAACTGGTCTTTAGGAGATTATTTCAAAGAAGATTCTATAAAATGGAGTTTTGAATTTTTAACTTCAAAAGAGGAAGGACTAGGACTAGATCCAAAAAGACTTTATATAACAGTATTTGAAGGAGATGAAAATGCCCCAAAAGATACAGAAGCTTTTGAGATATGGAAAAAATACATTCCTGAAAATAGGATTTATTTTATGGGTGCAAAATCAAATTGGTGGAGCGCAGGAGACAATGGACCTTGCGGACCTGATACAGAAATTTTTTACGACCTTACAGAAAATGGTTTAGGAGATTTAACCAAAGAAGAATATATCCAAGCAGACGATCGACAGGATGTAGTCGAAATCTGGAACAACGTTTTCATGGAATACAAAAAAGAAGATGGGAAAATAGTAGGTAAACTTCCTGCAAAAAATGTTGATACTGGAGCGGGATTAGAGAGATTTACAGCAGTTGTTCAAAATAAAAAAAGTATTTTCGAAACAGATTTTTTCAAAGATTTAATCGGGGAAATATCTACTTTTTCAAAAGATGAAAAATCTTCTAGGATAATAGCTGATCATATGAGATCTTCTGTTTTTATGATTTCTGAAGGAATCTTACCTTCAAATTCAGATAGAGGATATATATTACGTCGTCTTATAAGGAGAATGGTTTTCAATACCGTAGAGAATTCTATTTCTGATGAGAAAATAGAAAGATTAATTTCTATTTTAATAAATGTTTATGATGGAGCATATCCAGAAATTGAAGATAAAAAAGGTGAAATTAAAAAAGTTATTTCAGACGAGGTAAATAAATTTAAAGAAACAATACAAAAAGGTTTACGTGAATTTGAAAAAATATCTGATAAAAATATTTCAGGGAAAGATGCTTTTATTTTATTTTCTTCATATGGTTTTCCAATAGATCTAACAAAAGAACTAGCCGAACAAAAAAATATCTCAGTAGATACGGATGAATTTGAAAAAGAATTCAAAAATCACCAAGAACTATCAAGAAGCGGAGCTGAGCAAAAATTCAAAGGAGGTCTGGCAGGTAATAGCGAACAAGAGCTAAAATACCACACAGCAACACACCTTCTACATGCCGCTCTTCATGAAATATTAGGACCAGATGCAAATCAAAAGGGAAGTAATATTACTCCAGAACGCCTTCGATTTGATTTTTCACACGGAGAAAAAATGACAGACGAAGAAAAGCAAAAGGTAGAGGACTGGGTAAATGACAAAATATCAAAAAAACTTCCAGTTATCCACGAAGAAATGTCATACAATGAAGCAAAAGAAAAAGGAGCGACAGGACTTTTTGAAGATAAGTATGGAGACACAGTTTCTGTATATAGTATTTTAGATGGTGAGACTGTAGTAAGTCGAGAGCTTTGTGGAGGCCCTCACGTAGAAAATACAGGAGTACTTGGTAAGTTCAAAATTAAAAAAGAAGAAGCATCGAGCGCAGGAGTGCGTCGCATAAAAGCCGTCTTGGAATAAGACACGTTTTGTATTTATCCTTTGAAATAAAAAATAAAAAACGTATAATTTAAATAATGTTTTTCTTCTCTAAAAAGAAAGAGGGTGAAGTTGTTCTTATCTTAGATATAAGAAGTTCTAGTATTGGTGCAGGACTAGCTTACATAGAAGAAGAATCTGTCGAAATTATTTATACAACAAGAAAAGAGATGCCTTTCGATCAAGGGCAAAATAGTGAAAGCTTTTCTAAGGCAAGTTTAAAAACATTGTCAGAAATATTAAATATCATTCAAACTGAAGGAATTTCAAAACTTTCAAATTATTCACATATACCGAATAATATTTCCTACGCTATTTCAATGTATGCATCACCTTGGTTTGATGCCAAGACAAAACAAATAAGCCTTGCTAGAAGTAAGCCTTTTAAAATGACAGAAAAAATGTTTGAGAGAATGGTCGAGGAGGAAATTAGACAACTGAGAACAAGGAGCGTAGAGACAGTTACCATAGAAAAAGAGATAACCAATGTCCTAATAAACGGCTATCGCATGACTAATCCTTTTAATAAAAAGGTAACTAACTTAGATTTTTCTTTCTATGTAAGTCAAATGTCCAGAGTTGATATAAGGGCAATAGAACATTGTATAGAAAAAGTTGTTTCGGTCAAAAAAATATTCCATAAAACTCATCCATTAATACTATTCTCTGTAATTCGTGATGTATTTGTAGCCTCAGATTCTTTCTTATTAGTCGATATAGGAGGAGAAGTTACTGATATTGGTGTAGCAAAAGACGATTCTCTTGCATCACTTGCAACAATTCCATTTGGAAAAAATCACTTCATACGGGAGATAATGAAAGAATGTAAGGTTGATTACTATACCGCCCAATCATCTTTCAAGATGTTCTTTGAAGGAGTTTCTCATACAGAATGTACACAATCTATAGATAGAATAATCGATTCTATGGGAAAAGAATGGAGAGCTCAATTGGTTGAAGGTATTAGGGATGTGTATCCAGAAGGAGATATTCCAAAATCATTATTTTTAACTTCTGATGAAGATTCTAGAAATGCATTTAATAAAATATTAAATGATCCAGAAATGAATAATTTTATCGGTGGAGAAGAATCTATTTCAATAAACATGCTTAGCTCAGAAAGCCTTAATAATATATTTTCGTACAGCAACGGCACTCGGAAAGATATATTTATAGGAATGGCTGCGGGATATATACACATCATGAACAATCATTAAGGTTGAAATTTGTAAGCAAACTAACGTATAATAACCAGATATGGAAAAGAACTTTTTACAAGACGTAGTTGCACCAACTGGTGGCAGATCGATTAGAAACATACCAATTAATACAAACAGAAGAAGGAGAGTTTCAGCAGATTCAAATTCTGAAATAAGACCTATTCAAAAAAAGCCTAGATCTACTGAAAGTATTTCTCAAAATCTTCCACCAACACCTCCGCCTCCTCCAAGAACTCCAAGAGAGAATACTGCATACGATATAGATTCTTATGAAGAAAAACGAGGCTTTAGAAAATACCTAATAATCGGAGGAGGTCTAATTGGCATAGCAGTACTTGTTTTTATACTTACCACTTTTTCTGGAGCAGAAGTCTATATATATCCAAAACAAGCTGAAGCTAATGTAAATGTCTCAATACAAGCATTCAACAAGGATTCTTCTCCCGAAGACAATTCTTTAACTTACCAAGAGTTATCTGTATCTGAAGAATCTTTCAAAACAGTTGAAGCAACTGGTGAGGAAGAAGTTAAACAAAAAGCTTCTGGAAAAATAACAATTTACAACAACTATACAGACAGTAGTCAGCCTTTGGTTAAAAATACTCGTTTTGAATCTCCTGATGGATTAATTTTTAGAATAGATTCTTCTGTTGTGGTACCAGGTAAAACAGATTCTGGCCCAGGGTCTATAGAAGTAGAAGTTTTTGCAGATAGTACAGGAGAAGATTACAACATAAAACCAGCTAAGTTCACAATACCTGGCTTTAAAGGTCTTCCACAGTATGAATCTTTCACGGCAGAGTCAAAAGAATCAATGAGCGGTGGTTTTGTTGGAAAAAGGAGTGTTGTACAAGAGGACGATTTAGAAAATGCTCTCTCAGAAATACAATCTGAATTAAAAGAAAAGCTTGAGGAAAAATCAAATCGACAAATAGACTCTGACCATATTCTTGTTTACAATCCTTCTTCTTTTATATTCGAAGTTCTTCCTAGGGATGAATCGGGAAAAGAGGTTAAGATAAATGTACTAGGGACACTTAAGTCAGCCGTCTTTAATGTAAATGAATTGAGTAAGTATATAGCAACCGAATCGCTCAAGAATTTCAATACCGACGATAATGTTAGAATAGAGGATATCTCGGCACTAGCCATAGACACCACTTCTGGTGAAGTAGATGAAATTACACTCAATATCGACGGTGGCACCAATTTTGTGTGGCAAACCGACACAGAATCACTAAAAGCAGACTTAATGGGTATGACAAGGAAAGACCTGAAAACTGTATTACAAAAGTATCAAGGCATAACCAGAGCAGAAGCTGTAATAAAACCTTTCTGGAAGAAAACTTTCCCAGAAAATACAGAGAAAATATCTATTATCGAAAAGACCCAGTAGGTATTGCTATTGACGCATCTATTAAAATTGTTACTATAAGAAACGCATTTTAAAATAATGTCCACAGAACCAGAAGACAAAAAAGAAGATGATCAAAAAGTAGATGGTGTAGTCATTGAGGCTCTTCCAAATACACTTTTTAAAGTACGTCTAAAAGACGGTACTGAAATTTTGTCTTATCTTTCTGGTAAAATGCGAATGCATAGAATCAGAGTTTTGGTCGGGGATAAAGTTCAATTAGAGCTTGAGCCATATGGCGGAAAAGCTAGGATTTTCAAGAGAAATTAATAAATACTTTACTTTATAACACCTTTCTGGTAGACTTTTCTTCCATACAATGCGAATTCAAGGTATCACAATTAACGACAAGAAAAGACTAGAGATTTCTCTGACAGATATTTTTGGTATTGGACGAGTTTCTGCTCACAAAATCCTTGATGAAGCTAAGGTTGATTACGGAAAGAAAGCCGATCAACTTACTCCAGAAGAAGAGCAAGCTATAAGAACTATTATTGAGGAAAAGAGAATAGAAGGTGATCTAAAGAGAGATGTTTCTCAAAACGTAAAGAGACTTAAAGACATAGGTTCTTACAGAGGAAGTCGACACAGCAAAAGACTTCCTTCACGAGGCCAACGCTCAAAGACTAACTCTAGAACAGTTCGAGGAAACGTTAGAAAAACTATGGCATCTGGTAAGAGAACTGTAGACAAGAAATAATATGGGAAAGAAACGAATTGTAAAAAAAGGAGGAGAAGGTGACTCAGGGCGAACAGCCTCATCTAAAAGACTGCCACGAAAAAAACTGGATAGTGGTATTCTTCATGTTCAATCAACATACAATAACACTAAAGTTCTGCTTACCGATATGAAAGGAAATGCAATCATTTCTTCTTCATCAGGAGCTCTTGGATTTAAAGGAGCTAAAAAGGGTACTCCTTTTGCAGCTGCTAAGATTGGAGAGGTTCTTTGCGAAAAAGCAGAGCAATTAGGACTTAAGGAGATTGATGTTGTAGTGAAGGGTGTTGGTTCAGGAAGAGAGTCATCAGTAAGAAGCTTCATCGCAAGAGGAATTCAAATAAAATCTATCAAGGATATAACACCAGTAGCTTTTAACGGACCGCGCAAGCGTAAACCACGTAGAGTATAAAATTATGAAAATTGGACCAAAATACAAAATAGCAAGACGACTAGGAAGCCCTGTGTTTGAAAAGACACAGACTCCTAAGTTCGCACTCAGAGAGCAACAAAGAGCTCAAAGATCTAGAGGACAAGGAGGGAGACGAAAATCTCAATCTTCTTATGCACTTCAGCTTACTGAAAAACAAAAAGTACGTTTTACATACGGAATTACAGAAAAACAATTCTCAAATTATATTAAAGCAGTTATTGCAAACAAATCAGAAAATCCTAGTCAAGCACTGTTTGAATCTCTCGAGAGTAGACTAGACAATATAGTATTCAGAACAGGTCTTGTTACAACAAGAAGAGCGGCTAGACAAGCAGTATCTCACGGACACATCACAGTAAATGGAGTTCGAACAAATATTCCATCAAGAAAAGTAGGACCTAAAGATATCATTGAAATAAGAGAAGCAAGTAAGTCAAAAGGTCTATTTGATTCTCTAGAAGAAAGAGTAAAAGAAACAATAATCCCTTCTTGGCTATCAGTAGATGTGGCTAAAAAAGGTATTGCAATCAAAGGCTCACCTACATACGTTCAACACGAAAATAACTTCGACCTATCTACTGTAATTCAATTCTATAAGAGATAGACTTGAGTTATTCGGTAAAATAAGGTATAGTTTTTACAACTTTTTATTAAATTTAACTTCTCAGAAAATAAATATGTCGGATCAACATATTGCTTTGCCATCAAAGCCTAAAGTAATAACAGAAGAAACATTCAAGGGTATCTATGAAATAGATGGACTTTACCCTGGATATGGACACACACTTGGAAACTCACTCCGAAGGATTATTCTTTCTTCACTACCAGGAGCTGCAATAACTCAAGTAAAAATAAAGGGCGTAAGTCACGAATTTTCAACAATGGATGGAGTAAAGGAAGATGTTATAAACATCATCCTTAATCTTAAAAAAGTTAGAATTGCCTTAAATACCGACGAAACTCAAACTATTAGTATCAAAGTAAAGGGAGCTAGAGAAGTTACAGCTAAAGACATAGAAGCATCAAGTCAAGTTGAAATTAAAAATCCTGATCAAAAAATCCTTACAATTACAGACAAAAATACTGAAGTTGAAATAGAGATGACTGTAGAAAAAGGTCTTGGATATATTCCAAAAGAACTTGTTCATAAGGAAAGAGTAGATGTAGGAACAATTTCTCTAGACGCACTATTTTCACCAATTCGAAGAGTTCAATACGAAGCAGAAAATATGCGTGTTGGAGAAAGAACAGATTTCAATAGACTTAGAATCACAATAGAGACAGACGGGACAATCTCTCCTCGTGTTGCACTTGAAAGAGCTATTGAAACAATGATTGCTCAACTTAAGGCAATTATTGGATTCAAAGAAGAAGTAATAATTCAAGAGACTCCAAAAGAAGATACTTCAGAAGATGAAGTAGAGACTGACTCAGAAGATGTTGAAGATTTTCTAAAAACAAGAATAGAATCACTCAATCTTTCTTCTAGAACTGTAAATGCTCTAGTAAATGCAAACATTAGAACAGTAGGAGGATTGGCTCGAAAGAAAGAAGAAGACATCCTTGCAATCGAAGGTTTCGGTCAAAAAGGACTAGAAGAAATAAAGGATCTTCTTAAGGAACATAACATCGAACTAAAATAAAGCTTTACAGATTTATTTTAAAATAGTAATCTAATCCCGTTATATGAATCATTCGAAATCAAAAAGAAAATTCAGTCGCAA
>Ga0213866_10000141_pt1 | contig 59382 bp, 52 predicted proteins | sample PICome_11_FD_160079 | JGI IMG/M metagenome (GOLD analysis project Ga0213866, IMG submission 160079) | Coastal seawater microbial communities near Pivers Island, North Carolina, United States - PICO284 | ecosystem: Environmental > Aquatic > Marine > Coastal | place: USA: North Carolina...
TCACCCCGGTGATGTCGCTCATCATCGGCGGAGTCGGCGGCGTGATCGTCGTCTTCTCGGTACTCTTCTTCGACAAGGTCAAGATCGACGACCCAGTCGGCGCCATCTCGGTACATGGCACTTGCGGCATCTGGGGCGTACTCTCGATCGGCTTGTTCGCTCGTTACGACGATGCGTTCCTTGGCCGCGAAGACGCTGGCCTGTTCTACGGCGGTGGGATTGAGCAGCTGCTCGTGCAAGCGCTAATGGTCGTCATCATCATCGCCTGGGTCGCTGTCACCAGTTTCATTGTGTTCTCGATCATCAAGGCGACTATCGGCCTGCGTGTGAGCGAGGAAGAAGAGGTCGAGGGCCTCGACATTCCCGAGCACGGAATGTCCGGCTACAGCAACGAAGGGGCGCTGGTCTGATCGCCGGCCCCGAGAAAGAGGAACCTGACATGAAGCTCATCACCGCAATTATCAAGCCGTTCAAACTCGACGACGTCAAGGACGCGCTGAAGGGCGCCGACATTACCGGCATCACCGTCAGCGAGGTTCGCGGCTTCGGTCGCCAGGGCGGCCACACCGAGACCTATCGAGGCGCCGAGTACAAGATTGACTTCGTGCCGAAGGTGTCAGTGTCGATCGTCGTCGACGACGGCTCGGTGGACTCAGCCATCGATGCCATCAAAGCCGGTGCTGCTACCGGCAAAATCGGCGACGGCAAGATCTGGGTCACCGACATCGAGCGGATCGTTCGAATCCGAACCGGCGAAGAGGGCTCCGACGCCGTCTGATCCCGATGTGAGGACACACCTGAACGTGAGACCTCCGCACTGGCGGTGACGTCTTACCCCTCGAGGTGCTCAGACGCATCTCGCAGAACCGCTCCCGGGTTCCCGCCATTGTCCTCAGGCGGGAGACACCCGGGGGCGTTCTGCATGTGTGAATTCAAATACGGCCGGGCACCCCACACTTAGTGACATTGCGTCACTTTGTGAAAACCATGTTTCGAACGGTTCATAGCACCGCGTTCATGCCTAGCTTGCGCCGCCATGGATTCCGGAAATACCGCGTGGGTTCTCGTTTCGGCGGCCCTCGTTCTCTTCATGACCCCTGGCCTGGCCTTTTTTTACGGCGGAATGGTCCGCTCGAAGAACATGCTCGGCATGCTGATGCAGAACATATTCTCAATGGGCCTTGTGTCAACACTGTTTGCCATCATCGGGTTCACTCTCATTTTTGGTGACAGCGGCAACGGCTGGATCGGCAACCTCGACTATTTCTTGCTTGCCGACGTGAGCAACCTTGATGACGACATCCCTGGTATGGCGCTGGTCGCCTTCCAGATGATGTTCGCCGTAATCACCCCGGCACTCATCACGGGTGCCACGGCCGACCGGTTGAAATTCGGTTCGTACGCCGTGCTCATCGGTTTGTGGTCGATCCTCGTATACGCGCCGGCTGCTAAATGGGTGTGGAACGGCTGGCTGCTCGACCGTGGCGCGCTTGACTTCGCCGGCGGCACTGCCATCCACATCAACGCCGGCGTCGCCGCCCTCGCCGTGATCCTCGTGATCGGCAATCGCAAGGGCCACGGGCACGAACCAATGCCCCCGCACAACCTGCCCTTTACCGTACTCGGCACAGGTATCCTTTGGTTCGGCTGGATTGGATTTAATGCTGGCTCGGCTTTGGCCGCCAACGGCCAGGCCGCCCAGGCCGTAGTCAACACCCACCTCGCAGCCGCAGCAGGCATGCTCGGCTGGTTGCTGATCGAACGCATCAAGACCGGGCACGCCACCACACTCGGCGCTTGTTCGGGAGCGGTCGCCGGACTGGTTGCCATAACGCCGTGTGCCGGCTTCGTCGGCGGCGCCTCGCCGATGATAATCGGCGCAATCGCCGGCGTGCTCTGCTACCTCGCTCTCGGGATCAAGGCCAAGATGAACTGGGACGACAGTCTCGATGTCATCGCCGTTCACCTCATCGGCGGCGTAGTCGGCACCTTGCTCCTCGGCTTTTTCGCCGACGGCTCGATCTACGGGGCACCTGACGATGAAGCCGGCTTCTTCTACGGCGGTGGAACCGAGCTGTTTCTCGAGCAGCTTCTCGGCGCAGTGTTCGTCGGCCTGTTCTCGTTCGTCGTCACCTTTGCCATCGCCAAGGCCATCGACACCACCATGGGGCTCCGCCTCAGCGAAGACGACGAGCTCGTCGGACTCGACCAGACCCAGCACGCCGAGTCGGCCTACCAGGCCTGACAGACTGACTTCAAGATTCGGAGGGGAACCCTATGAAACTGATCACCGCCATCGTCAAGCCGTTCAAGCTTGACGATGTGAAAGACGCCCTGAAGGCCAATGACGTCACCGGTCTCACGGTGTCGGAGGTACGCGGCTTCGGCCGACAGGGTGGCCACACCGAAACCTACAGAGGCGCTGAATACCAGATCGACTTCGTACCGAAGGTGCAGATCCAGGTCGTCGTCGACGACGACCGCGCCGACCTCGTGGTCGACACGATCTCCAGAGCGGCACGCACCGAGAAGATCGGTGACGGCAAGATCTGGGTCTCTTCGGTCGACCGCTTCGTGCGCATCCGAACCGGCGAAGAGGGAGACGATGCCCTCTGATCGCATTGGGAACTGGTTCAAGCGCCAACCGAGTACGTGTGACGTGCCTGGGAAATTGGTGCGCCAGGTGCCACACGGATGTCGATTCCGTGCGGCTGCGATGAATTCGGCTCAATCGACCTAGAGATCCTGCCTATCGACATAATGCCGGGCCGACTGATCCAACCTGGCGGCCCGCAAAAGCTGCTGCGTGTCGCCCGGTCATCGGTCGTGCCGCTCGTCGAGCAATTTGCGAACGATTTATCCGTCGAGATCCCCGCCCCCTGATCACCGGTCTATCCGAAGATGCCTAACCAAGCTCCATCGATCTAGCTGAGCCTCTTTCGTTGCGATTCACGAGACTCCGACCGGCCGGCGTCGCCCGCCGTCACTCACCCCTGAAGACGGGCGAGCGCTTCTCAACGAACGCAGCCGCAGCCTCGCGGTGATCGGCGGTCGACATCGTGGCGACCATGTTCTTGGCCTCGGCGTCGAGCGCCGTCGCAAGGTCGACATCGAGCGCTCGGTTGAGGTTCTCCTTCATCTTGCTCACGGCGATCGGGGCCCGCTCGGCCAGCGCACAGCACCACCGCATGGCCGCGGCATCAAAGTCGTCGTCGGCGAGGACCTGGTTGACGATGCCGAGCCGATGCGCATCAATCGACGAGAGTCGTGGCGACGTGAAGTAGAGCTCCCGCGCAACCGATGGGCCTACCAGTTGGGTCAGGAACCAGCTTCCGCCGAAGTCGCCGGACGCTCCGACGTTTGCGAACGCCGTCACGATCACGGCGCGCTCAGCGGCAAGGCGGATGTCGGCCGCGAGCGCAATCGACAGCCCGGCACCGGCCGCCGCTCCTGGCAGCGCGGCGATCACTGGCTTGGAGAACTCGTATATCGCGAGAGACACCTCGCGTTGATACCGTCGTAGCTGTTCGACCGCCGTCGCAGGATCTTCAGAGCGCCCCTCTCGAGGGCTCCCGGTTCGGTGCGACTCGTTCATTCCCTTCACGTCACCGCCCGCACAGAACGCACCGCCCGACCCGGTGAGCATGACGACGCGCACGTCGTCATCGGCGGCGAACGCTGGGAGGGCCCGAGCGAAGCCGCCGTACATCGCTTGTGACAGTGCGTTGCGACGTTCGGGGCGATTGAAGGTGATGACGCCCACCGACCCGTCCACGTGGGCGAGGAGGTCGTCGGTTCCAGTGTCGATCGAGTGTGGCTTCATGTCGCAATCGTCCCAGAACCCAACGAGCGGTGACGAGTCCGCAGACTGGTGGAACGGCGAAACTCCAACGGTCGAGGACGAGACAGGACTCGGCACTGTGGCAGGGTGGCCGCAATCGAGCTCGATGCACCTACTGACTTCGAACGGATTGCCGATCTCAGACGCCGGCGGTGAACCTCACGATTGACGACACAATCGAGGCCGAAGTCGGCGACAAGAGCAATCGTCGTACGACCGTCGTAGCCGGGTTCCACTCCTCGGAAAAGACGAAGACTTTCGCCGTTCCAGGGAACTCGGGCTGAAGCCCGGTTGAGAATCAAAGACGCCCTTTTGGAGAGGGAACCTCGGCGTAGCCAGCCGTGTTGATCTTCCCAGTTGCTCTCTCACCTGCGCGCGAACTCTGAATTACGCGAATGTGAGGCAAGGCCAAAAACCCAAAGTCGGCCTTCTGTTAAACCGCGGTCGAAAATCGATGCGCAACGTCCGCCAGGACAAAAAGTGCCAGATATCAGGGTCGTGGGTGATGGTGCCAACGCGACTGGCCCGTCGTTTACTGAGAGCAGCCAGTAAATCAACCGCCGAAGACGACGGCCAGCTAGTCGAGATTCCAAGATGACTTGAGGTCGGAACGCGGGCGCGACGTAGTGTCGCAACATGACTACCGTCGAGGATCCGCCAACCTCCACGCCAGTACCGCCAGCGCAAGCAGGACGGTGGACCGCTCAGTGGAAGGAGCTGTACGCCGAAGTCATCACAACCGGCTTGTGCACAGGCTGCTCCGGCTGTGTGGTCACCTGCCCGCACGACGTAATCGGATACGAGCATGAGGAAGGCAAGTACCTCCCGTTCCACCTTGAGGAATCGCTCGGCGCCGACAACTGCATTCACGGGTTTGGTGAGGAGGGCGGCTGCACCACTTGCACGCGTGCGTGCCCACGATTCCGGGCGTGGGAGCCAGCGGCCGACATGCATCTGTTCGGAAGGGTTCGCGAACCCGACGAGATGTCCGGAATTTGGCGCCAGCTTCTGTTGACCCGGGCGAGCGACAAGACCGTGCACGACATGGGCCAAGACGGCGGTTTCGTGTCGGCGATGCTGCTGTGGCTCCGCGACAACGACTACATCGACGCCGCTCTGGTCTCGGGCGTTGAAGATGACGATGCGTGGAAGGCTAGGCCCCGAGTCGTATCAACTCGTGAAGAAATCCTCGCCACTGCTGGCTCGCGGTACACCTACTGCGCCAACCCGCTTGCACTGCCCGAGGCGCGCGAAAAGGGCTACGAGCGACTCGCTCTCGTCGGCATGGGCTGCCAGACCTCGTCGCCTCCCGTCATGTGGGACCGCAAGGCCGGGAAGGTATCAAAGCCGTTCCAGTTCAACATCGGACTGTTGTGCTCAAAGACCTTCGACGATGCCATCTTCAGCGAGCTTTTTGAGGCCAAGTACGGCCTCAAAAAGCAGGACATGGTGAAGATGAACATCAAAGGCGTCTTCCAAATATGGATGAAGGACGGCTCGTACCACGAGATCGATCTCAAGGAGTGCCATGCGTGGACGCGCGAGGGTTGCAAGTCGTGCCCCGATTTCGCCGCAGAGCACTCCGACATCGCCACGGGCGGCATCGGCGAAGATAACGACTGGACGCTCACCATCGTCCGGACCGAAATCGGCGAGGAGGTCATCAACCGCATGATCGCCGACGGTGTGATTGAGTCTCGCCCAGCGCAAGAAGACGAGAAGGCCATGAAGCTTCTGCGCATGCTGTCGATCGTGAGCCGCCGCCGCTGGCCGAAGGACGGCGACCCGGCGCCGGCGATCGGTGTGCCGCCACCCAAAAAGAAGAAAGCCGCTGCCAAACAAGCGCCGGCCGACGCGTCGATGAAGCCCGCCAACTGATTCGCAACTACTGGCGTCATTACCGTTCGCCCGTCGTCTCGGTCGGCCACCACGGCTTCGGCGCCGATCATCACCACCTAAAGCAACGCGGTAGGCCTCCGCTTGGCCGACAGGGTACGGCGGCTCAAGAGCGCTGAAGTAGGCCGTAGACGAGGCTGTCTTCCAGCGCACGCCACGAGGCCTCAATGATGTTCGGGCTCACGCCAATAGTGGTCCAGTCGCGTTTGCCGTCGGTGGCCGACACAAGCACACGGGTAACGGCACCGGTGGCGCTGCCACCGTCAAGGATTCGGACCTTGTAATCCGTGAGATGAATGTGCTCGATATCGGGCACAGCACGACCTACCGCCTTCCGGAGCGCAATATCGATTGCATTCACTGGGCCGTTGCCTTCGGCCACCCACACATGGCGCTCAGCACCCTCACCGTCTGGGCCATTCGGGCCGACCCACACCTTGACGGTGGCTTCGGTGCCGAACTTGCCGCTCGGCAGTTCGTCGGTGATGACGCGCATCGACTCAACCCGAAAGAACTCCGGCACCTCGCCAGCGGCGCACCGCATGAGGAGCTCAAGCGAAGCATCGGCGGCTTCGAACTGGTAGCCCTCGTGTTCGAGACGCTTGAGGTCGTCGATGATCTCGCCGATCGATGCGCCGTCGAGCTCGATGCCGAGCTCGACGGCCTTCATCTGGATGGTGGCACGACCGGCCATCTCCGAAACTATGAACCGTGTGCCGTTCCCGACCTCTTCGGGCACGACGTGCTCGTACGCGTCCTTTGCTCGGGCGATGGCCGACACGTGGAGGCCCGCCTTGTGAGCAAATGCCGACGAGCCAACGTAGGGCGCCTGCGGGTTCACCGCCCGATTGAGCGTTTCGGCGACATGATGGCTGACCGGAGTAAGGCGCTCGATACGGCCCTCGGGCAGACACGTATACCCCATCTTGAGCTGGAGGTTCGGGATGACTGTCGACAGATTGGTGTTACCCGTGCGTTCACCCAGCCCGTTGAGTGTGCCCTGCACGTGGCGGGCGCCGGCCTCGACCGCAGCGATGGAGTTGGCAACAGCACATCCAGTGTCGTCATGGCAGTGGATGCCGATGGTCGCATCAGAGCCGACGTGGGCGTGGACGTCGGCAACGATGCGTCTGACGTCGTGGGGCAGCGTCCCACCATTGGTATCGCACAGCACGAGGTGGGTGGCGCCGTTGAGGACGGCGGCCTCAATCGCTCGTAGCGAGAACTCTGGATTCTCGAGGAAGCCGTCAAAGAAATGCTCGAGGTCGACGAGCACCTGTCGACCTTCGCCAGTCAGATACCTCACCGAGTCTGCGATCATCATCGCGCCCTCGTCGAGCGTGGTCTGGAGCGCCTGGGTAACTTGGTATTCCGACGACTTGGCGACGATGCACACCACTGCGGTGTCGGCCTCGACAAGGTTCAAGAGAGTGGTGTCGTCATCGACCTTTCCACGTGGGCGACGGGTCGAACCGAATGCGACCAGGGTCGAAGCGTCGAGTTTGAGCTCCGACTTCGCACGAGCAAAGAACTCGATGTCCTTCGGGTTCGCACCAGGCCAGCCTCCCTCAATGAAGTGAACGCCGAGGTGATCAAGCTGACGAGCGATCTTCAGCTTGTCGTCAACCGTGGCGGCAACGCCTTCAACTTGGAGGCCGTCACGCAGCGTCGTATCAAACACCTCGACGATGTTGATCGGCACCGTCGTCGGAGCGGTTAATTCGGTGTGCTCATCCACGTCATCTGAGTGTGTCGCTCCGGGGAAGCTCCGCCAACCGCCGAGGGCCGATTCGAGTGATCAGCATCAACACGAATTCCATGACTGCAAGATGTGGAGATCTTGTCGACAACGTCGTGAACATCCGGCGTCTCGTTGTGGACGAACATGAGGAATTAGTGGACGAATCGAAAAAACAGTGGACAACAGAAAAAAGTCAGTGGACAACCCTGTGTTCTCGAAAATAGGTCTTGACCAGGTGTTTTGCAGTCACGATAATGATTCAAGTTCCGAACAGCGCATACCGATTCGAACGATCTGGTGCAACAGCTTCCGCTGAAGCGTCCGTGGTTGAGGTCGGTCTAGCGAGTTCAGAACAGGGGACATATACACCGAGCCACTCGAGTGGCGGGCCGGGTAACTGGGCCGCTGTTCGGTCGGCGACCGGAGCAGGTAACTGCGAAGGGCGTCGGCTCCGACCGGGGCGATGGGGAACCATCGCTCACGAGGAGCTGCCGGTGCCGTCGGGAGACTGGCGGCGGCGGCGAGGCAACGGATCGTTTTACTTCGCCAGGTTGCTTGATAACAGGGCGACGAAAGCGATGACGTGTTGTGGTGCGGAGCTGAGTGAACCGAGGCCACCCCAACTGGCCCCGGGTGAGCAAGGTTCTGATCGGAACTGAAAGCGCTAGCGCAGGTGACTGCGCTGACGTGATTGGTGACGATGGGTCGGCGAAACGGGAAACCGGATCGTCGTTCCGAAAAAGCGGCATCGCCCGCCGCACATCCGCTTAGGCGGTGGTACGACGGGCGATGTGAGGTCGTGACGAAAGCTAACGCTCGAAGAACGACCGATGGTGGATAGTTCCCGCAACGAGCCCCGGGGGTGCGCCGGCTTCGGCCAGGCAGCATCACCGGGGCTCTGTCGCGTTTTACGTTAAAGACAGGCTCACGCCTGCTCCGCACACACGGTGTACGAAGGAGCCGCAATAACAGAGTTCTGCGATGCCGCCGGCGGGTGGGGAGCTGTTACTCCCTCGCTCTGACTCGATGACACAGAAATCCAAAGCGGTAAGCACCTGGGTGGCCGCAGAACATCAGTTCACGTATTCGACCCAGTCCTCGTACTGGTCAACCTCACCCTTCACCGCAGCCATGTACTGCTCAGCAATGGCGAGGGTCTTGGATCCGGGGCACGGAATCGCTCGATCGTCGACCGAGTTCACCGAACTCACCTCGGCAGCGGTGCCGCACACGAACATTTCTTCGGCGATGTAGAGATCGCTGCGAGCGATGTTGTCGACAGCTACCTCAAACCCGAGGTCGCGGGCGATAGTCATCACCGTGTTTTGAGTGATGCCTTCGAGCGCACCAGCCGACAAGGGTGGGGTGAGGAGCTTGTCGTTGCGCGACACAAAAATGTTCTCGCCCGAGCATTCGGCGACAAGACCGTTTGGAGCGAGCATGATCGCCTCGTCGTATCCGGCGCGCAGCGCCTCAACCTTCGCAAGCGACGAGTTGACGTAGTTGCCAGTGGTCTTCGCAGCAGGTGGCATGGTGTTGTGGTCATGTCGGGTCCACGACGAAATCTTCATACGCACCCCCTTCGAGACCGCATCGTCGCCTAAGTAGGCCCCCCACGGCCAGCAGGCAATCGCAACGTCGACCGAGCACGGCAACGTGTTGAGGCCCATCTCGCCGTAACCGAAGAAAGCGATGGGTCGGACGTAGCACGACGAGAGCCCGGTCGCTGCGACAGTCTCCTTGGTCGCAGCGATCAGTTCGTCGACCGTGTACGGAATCTCCATGCCGAGAATCTGAGCCGAGGCGAAGAGCCGCTCAATGTGCTCGGTGAGCCGAAACACCGCTGGCCCTCCTGCGGTCTCGTAGGCCCGAATCCCCTCGAACACACCCATTCCGTAATGCAGGGTGTGCGTGAGCACGTGCACCTGCGCCTGATCCCACGGTACGAGCTCGCCGTTCATCCAGATCTTCTCAGTCGCAGTGATAGGCATGGTGGTCTCTCTTCTAAGGCGGAACGGGAGGTCAGTTTCTCACGCGGGCGGCAACTGCGTCACCGACCTCAGTGGTGGTGCCGGTGACAGGCTCTGCACATGCGCTGCGGATGCCGTCCGCAGCAGCGCCTTCGCCCAAGAAGTCAAGCATGAGCGCCGCCGACAGGATTGCAGCGATCGGGTTGGCCTCACCGGTGCCGACGATGTCGGGGGCCGAGCCGTGAACCGGCTCAAACATCGAGGGTCCAGTGCGAGCCGGGTTGAGGTTCGCGCTTGATGCAAGGCCGATACCGCCAGACACGGCACCTCCGAGATCGGTGAGGATGTCGCCAAACAGGTTGTCGGTAACAATCACGTCATAGCGGTGCGGGTCTTGGACAAAGTAGATGCAAGCCGCATCGACGTGATTGTAGGCGGTGTTGACATCAGGGTAATCGGAAGCCACCTCGTCAAACGTGCGCTGCCACAGTCCACCCGCAAAAGTGAGCACGTTTGTCTTGTGTACCAGCGTCAGATGCTTGCGAGGACGTGAGTTGGCAAGCTCGAAGGCGTGCCGGCTGCAGCGCTCGACGCCGAAGCGAGTGTTGACCGACCCCTGGGTGGCTACCTCGTTCGGTGTGCCGACGCGCAGCGCACCACCCTCTCCGACGTAGGGGCCCTCAGTGTTCTCACGAATGACGACGAACTCGTGCGACTCGTTGTGGCCGGGGGCTGTGCCGACGAACGGGCGCTGGTTGATGTAAAGGTCGAGTTCGAAGCGCATTTTGAGCAGCAGACCGCGCTCGATCACGCCTGGAGGCACCTCGGGGGTACCGACCGCTCCAAGCAGGATGCAGTCAAACGCCCGCAGCTCGTTGAGGGTTCCGTCGGCCAGAATTTCGCCGTCGCGCATGTAGCGCGCGCCACCCAAGTCGAAGTCGGTCGTGTCAATGTCGACACCAGCTGCGCGAATGACCTTGATGGCCTCAGCGGTGACCTCGGGGCCGATGCCGTCGCCACCAATCACTGCGATTTTATGTGCTCTCATACCACGAGCGATCCTACGGGCACACCACCGATCGTCTCGTATCCCACCGGTATCCTGCGGCGATGGCGAATCCGAAGTTGTCCCAGGCGGCCTTTGACAAGCTCAAGGCCGAATTCGACGATCTCACCACCCGCGGCCGAATCGAAGTTGCGAACAAGATCGAGCGCGCCCGCGAGGAGGGCGACCTCAAGGAGAACGCTGGTTACCACGCCGCCAAAGACGAACAGGGCCACATGGAGGGCCGGATCCGTCAGCTCGAACACTTGCTCGAGAACGCGGAGATCGTCGAGGCGTCGAATATCTACACAATCCTCTACGACGGCGACTCCGACGACATGGCCGAGCGTTATCTCATCGGCAACATGGAGGAGCAGGCCGAAGGCGCTGACGTCATCTCGCCCACCTCACCCCTCGGAGCTGCGCTCGACGGGGCGTCGGTTGGCGACACCATCACTTATGAGGCTCCCAACGGTTCACTAACCGTCACGGTGCTCGACGTTACTTCGGCCTGATCGACGAGCTGATCGAAGGGCGGTCAACGTGACCGACAAGTCGAATCAAGGCAACGAGCACCACACCGCAGCCGAGACGCCACCGCTGCCGCCTGCGCGGTTCGTGGACCTGACTGATGACGATCGGGGTGACCTCGGCACGATCGTGGTTCGCGACACTCACGGGGCTCCCGACTGGGAATACCCCGACGACGACAGGGTCCCGGTGGCACTCCTCCACGGCTGGACCGCCACCGCCGACCTCAACTGGTTCCGCTCGTACCCCGAGGTCGCCCGTCAGCGACGTCTGTTCGCCTACGACCACCGCGGACACGGGTCGGGCATTCGCACGCCTAAGCGGTTCCGGTTAGAGGACTGTGCCGATGACGTAATCGCCGTGGCTGATCAACTCGGCATTGAGAGATTCATCGCCTGCGGCTACTCAATGGGCGGACCAATCGCTCAGCTCATCTGGCGTCGCCACCCCGACCGGGTGGCAGGGCTGGTGCTCTGCGCAACGGCTGCGGTGTTCTCTGGCCGACGCGCCGAACGCTGGTCGTTTCTCGGGCTCAGCGGACTGGCTGCGCTTGCTCGGATCACATCAGAGCAACAGCGTCAGTGGCTCACCGAACAGCTGTACTTCCAGCGTAAAGCCGACTCGTGGGAACCCTGGGCGATTGAAGAGGCCGCAAGCCACGACTGGCGGCTCCTTCTCGAGGCGGGCAGCGCAATTGGAGACTTCGACTCCACCCTGTGGATCAGCAACGTCGACGTACCGGTGTCGTTGGTAGTTACGACCAATGACCAAGTCGTGAGCCCCCGCCGCCAGACCCAACTGTTCGAGCTGATCGACCATGCGTCGGTGTTCCGGGTGTACGGCATGCATGACGCCTGTGTCGTTGAGGCCGATCATTTCGTTCCGGCGTTGACACGTGCGCTCGACAAGGTCGATCCGAGCTGACCGATGATGACGATGTCATGAGAAAGTTCTTCAGCCTCGTAGCGTTCGCCGCCGCTACGGGCTTTGGCTACGCCGTATCTCGACGCGGCTCGCTGCCCCGTACATCTCCGATCTCGAATCACTCGTGGATCGGCCGGAACGTTCGCCTCGTTCGGCTCGGCGCAAAGATCGGAGCCTCCTACGCCCACACCTCAGCACGAAAGACCTTCGCCGACACCGATCGGCGCGAGCAGCTCGATAGGTCGCGCGAACTTGCCACCGCTGAACAGGTGGCGGCCGAACTCGGGGAGATGAAGGGCGCCCTCATGAAGCTCGGCCAGATGGCGAGTTATCTCGACGATGGATTACCCGAGCCGTTACGCATGGCTCTGGCTCAGCTTCAATCAAACGCACCGCCCATGTCGGTTGAGCTCGCCCGGCAGACGATCGAAGAGGAGCTCGGCAGACCGGTCGACGAGCTGTTTATCGAGTTCGATGATGAGCCCATCGCCGCCGCCTCTATCGGCCAGGTACATAGAGCGATCGCCGTCGTTGCACACCCAACGACCGGCGAGCCGGTCGAGCGCGCCGTCGCCGTGAAGGTGCAGTATCCGGGGGTGGCCGAGGCAATCTCGTCCGATCTTCGCAATGCCGATCTCCTCGGCGCCCTGCTCAAGCAAAGCTTCGGTGGCCTCGATCCAAGCGAGATGGTCGACGAGATCAAGCTTCGGCTTAGCGACGAGGTCGACTATGCGCTTGAGGCCGAGAACCAGCGCAAGTTCGCCGACTATTACCGCGACCATCCGTTCATCCATGTGCCCGAGGTCTTGAACGAGCTGTCAACAGCGAAGGTGCTCACTTCCGAGCTCGTATCGGGATTCCGATGGAATGAGTTACTTCGACGCCCCCAAGCCGACCGCGACCGAGCGGGCGAGGTGATATTCCGCTTCGTGTTCCGGTCGCTGTACCGCTTCGGCGCATTCAACGGCGACCCACACCCCGGCAACTACCTATTCCACGACGACGGCACGGTTACCTTCCTCGACTTCGGATTAGTGAAGCACTTCACCCACGATGAACTCGAGATGTTCGCATCGATGGTCGAAGCTGCGGCCGTGAAGCACGACGCTGCGGCGTTCCGGAGGATCGTCGAAGACGCCGGCATGCTCAAACCCGACGCTCCGGTGGACACCGACGAGGTCGGCAAGTACTTCTCCCTGTTCTACGACACGGTCCGAACCGACTGTGAGATGACGTGGACCCGCGAGTACGCCAACTCGGTCGTGCGTCATACTTTCGACCGCTCAAGTCCCATCAGTCAGTACGCGACTGTGCCGCGTGCTTTCGTGTTTATCCAGCGCATCAACCTCGGCTTGTATGCACTGCTCGGCGAACTCGGTGCCAGCGGCAACTATCGGCGAATCGCATCGGAACTGTGGCCCTTCGTCGACGCCGAGCCACACAGCGAGCTCGGCAAGGAAGAAGCCCGCTGGCTCCAGCAGAGCGGTCACGACTGACACCGATTGAAAACTGTCCAGACGTCACACCTTGACCCGCGACGGTGACTGACTGCCCGACATCGCCACCGGTAACGTCATGCCAATGCAGCGCCCTAGCATTCTCCGTTCGACTGTCATCGCCCTGGCTGCGACTCTCGCCCTCGGTGCATGCGGCAGTTCCGACAGGGCCGACTCGTCAAGCGACGACGCTAGCGAATCAAGGAGTGAGGAACCGGCCGACGAACCAGCTGACGACTCCAACGACGAGCCAGCCGTAGATGCCGGCGGTGATGCGGGCAGCAGCGACAAGCCCGAGGTCGACTTCCCCGGCGAGGCTCCTAACGAACTCGTAATCAGCGTCCTCATCGAAGGCACAGGAGACGCCGCCGAAGAGGGCGACACTGTCGTCGTCGACTACGTCGGTGTGCGATCACTCGATGGCAAGGAGTTTGACAACAGCTATGACCGGGGCCAGCCATTCCCGCTCGTCCTCGGCCGAGGCGGCGTGATCCAGGGTTGGGACGAGGGCCTCGTCGGCGCTCAGACCGGCGCCCGGATTCGACTTGACATCCCGAGCGACCTCGCCTACGGCGAAGTCGCTCGAAGCGACGTGATTCGCGAGAATGAGCCGCTGACCTTCGTGATTGACGTTCGTTCGGTCATCAGAGTCCCCGACCCGTCAGCGGCCCCGACCGAACCAGGCATCGAACTGTCCGAAGGCGAGGGAGTCGACGACACGACGTTCACCGATCTGGTCGACGGCGAGGGCCAGGAGCTGGAGTTCGGCGACACAGCTGTGCTCCACTTCGTGTACTACCGCGCCGACAACGGCGTCGAGCTCGAGTCGAGCTGGCAGAGCGAACCAATCACCGTTCCGTTCCTTGAAGACCAGTTGCTCCCCGGTCTAGCGGAGGGGCTCGAAGCAATGCGCGTGGGCGGTCGGCGGGCGATCATTATCCCGCCGGAAGACGGCTTCGGCCCCGACGGCAACCCGCAGGCGGGACTGCCAGCCGACACCGACATCATCTTTGTTGTCGACCTGCTCGGCTCCTACTAATCAGGGACAGCGACCCGGACGATGTCGACGGAATGCAGCCGGGGGCGGCGGTTGTCGTCGGAATCAACGAGGCATACGAGCGCTGCGTCAAGGTGCTGCGGCATAGTCGGCTCTGGCACCCGGCCGGCTCCGAGTGAGTTGCCCGACGGTATGCGCATAGTGCGAGGTCACCCCGCAATCAACATTCCGATGGTCATGAGGAGAAACAGCTACGACGTCGGCGGCACTCTGTGGCGGTCGGGAGGCTCGCAGTGAGCCTGCCCCGACTCGGAATCGTGTTTGATCGAGAGTTTCCCGCTGGCGCTGTCGTCAATTACGCCCGCCAGGCCGAGGCAGATGGCCTTGACGAGGTGTGGTTTATCGAAGACTGCTTTTTCACTGGCGGGGTGTCGCTGTCGGCCGCAGCCCTCGCAGCGACCGAACGGGTGACGGTCGGGCTCGGCGTGATGCCGGCGGTCGCCCGGACCGCAGCGATCGCAGCCATGGAGATTGCCACGCTTGCCAACCTAGCCCCCGGTCGCTTCACCGCCGGGATAGGCCACGGCGTGCAGTCGTGGATGGAGCAGATGGGTGTGCGGCCGTCGTCGGCACTCACCACACTCGACGAGACGATCAGCCAAGTCTGCCGCCTTCTCGACGGCGAGCGAGTGGCTTTCCATGGCGCTGCGGTCACCCTCGACGACGTGGCACTACACGCGCCGCCTTCACCGAGGCCACTGGTACTCGCTGGCGTACAACAGGGCAAGTCGATGCAACTGGCGGGCCGGGTGGCAGACGGCGTGATTCTGGTCGAAGGTGCTGGCCCGACCTACGTGCGTTGGGCACTAGAGCAGGCAGGCAGAACACCCGACGACTTTCATGTTGTGACGTTCACGATTTTGGCAGTCGATGAGGATCGACGCGCCGCCTACTCCAGAGTCGCCCCACTCTTCGCTCAACTCGTCAGCGAAGAGCGAGCAGCTCTGCGCGTGCTGCCGTTCTGGGACGAGCTTCGCGATCGTGTGGCTGCCGGTGGTGCCGACATGCTCATCGACATGCCAGCCGAGCATTGGCGTGAAATCGCCGCAGTCGGAACGCTCGACGACGCGCGTCGGCACCTCGAATCACTCGCTGATGTCGGAGTTCGGGTGAGCGCTTCGTTTCCGGGCCCGATTCTCAAGGTCGGCTACGAACAGATGGTGACCCTCGCCCGACTGCGCAGCTAGGAGACAGGCGGCGGATCGCCTGCCCGAATTCGGTACGCAAAAGGAGCGCTCACGGGGAACCACGTCGATCTCGCCACAGGCACGGAAACTGGTGCAGAGGTCGCGACGTAAACGGCGTCTTATATCGCTGTGAGTGATTCGCTGGCTCGCTCAAGCCAGCTGATGTCCGGACTCAATCAAGGCCGGGCGGAGGCAACTGTTCGGTCATGCGGCCGCTGCTGCGACGACTGCGTCGCCAAATCGCTTGCCTGGCTCTTGCGAGATCCGGTCAATCGGCCCGCTGACGCAGACAGCTGCGAGAAGCTCGCCCCCACGAACGATCGGCGCACTCACCGACGCCGCCCCTGCCTCGCGTTCACCCACGCTCTCAACCCACCCCTCGGGGCCCAGCTCGCCCAACAACACGCGGCCAGCCGAGCCGACATCGATCGGATAGCGAGCGCCTTCCGGCACAGTCCACCGGAGCTGGTGCGGTGATTCCAGCGACAGCAAACACCGCCGCTGATCGCCTTCGCGCACGAACAGCTGCACGCTTTCACCGGTGGTGGTTCGAAGGTCTTCGAGAACCGGCCTGACCGAGGCCGCAAGAGGGAAGCGCTCGATAGCCATCCGGCCAAGCGGCACGAGGCCGTGTCCGAGTTCGAACCGACCAGCGGCATCGCGGCGGAGCATGCCGTGCACTTCGAGTGCCGTTGCGAGGCGATGAGCCGTTGCCCGCGGTAGCTCAGTCTTTATCTGGAGTGCACCAAGCGAGCATGGGCCGTCGATGACCGCAGCAAGGACGCACATGGCCTTGTCGAGAACGCCGACCCCGGTTACAGTTTCCATATTGAGGGACACTAATCTCATATAATGGACAACACAAACGACGACGAGCTGCGACTGATTGGCGCCATCGGAGAGGACACCGAATGACGAGCACGACGCTGCCGGAGAAGGTCTGGAACCGTCATTTGGTCAGCCAGGCCAGAACACCGGGCGAACCCGACCTCCTTTACATCGACCTCCACCTGGTACACGAGGTGACCAGCCCGCAGGCATTCGATGGGTTGCGCATCGCGGGCCGAAAAGTCCGTCGCCCCGACCTCACCATCGCCACCGAAGACCACAACGTGCCGACGGAGAACATCGATCAGCCAATCGAAGATCCAATCTCGGCAAAGCAGGTCGACACGCTGCGGTCGAACACCGACGAGTTTGGAATCACAAATTTTCAGATGGGCGACGCCAACCAGGGCATCGTGCACGTCATCGGCCCCGAGCAGGGACGCACGATGCCCGGTATGACCATCGTGTGCGGCGACAGCCATACTGCAACCCACGGGGCGTTCGGTGCGCTGGCGTTCGGCATCGGCACGTCCGAGGTTGAGCATGTACTTGCCACCCAGACGCTTCCCCAGGTGCGCCCCAAGTGGATGTCCGTGACCGTCGACGGTGAGCTGCGTCCGGGCGTCACGGCGAAAGATGTCATCCTCGCGATCCTCGGCGAGATCGGTACGACCGGCGGCATCGGCTATGTCATCGAATATCGCGGCTCGGCTATTCGATCGCTGTCCATGGAGGGGCGCATGACCGTGTGCAACATGTCGATTGAGGCGGGCGCCAAGGCCGGCCTCATTGCGCCCGACGCGATCACTTTCGAGTACCTGAAGGGCAAGCCGAACGCTCCGGCTGGTGAGGCGTGGGACGCTGCGGTCGCCGACTGGCAGACTCTCTACTCGGACAACGACGCGGACTGGGACGTCGAGATTGTGCTCGACGCCGCCGACATTGCGCCCCACGTCACGTGGGGGACCAACCCGGGCCAGGTCGCAGCGATCGATACGCCGATCCCCGACCCAGCATCGTTCACCGACCCCACCATCCAGGCCACGGTCGCTCGCTCGCTCGAGTACATGGGCCTCGCAGCGGGCACGTCGATGCGCGACGTCAGCGTCGATACCGTGTTCATCGGATCGTGCACCAACAGCCGCATCGAAGACCTCCGCACCGCCGCTGCGGTCATGGAGGGCCACACAGTCACCGTGCCGCGCGTCATGGTGGTACCCGGAAGCCACGCTGTAAAGGAACAGGCGATCGCCGAAGGCCTCGACCAGGTGTTCACCGCAGCCGGCGCCGACTGGCGCGAGCCTGGCTGCTCGATGTGCCTGGCGATGAACCCGGACAAACTGCAGCCGAAGGAGCGGGCGGCTAGCACGTCGAATCGCAACTTCGAGGGCCGCCAGGGCCCGGGTGGTCGCACCCACCTCGTGTCGCCTGCCGTCGCGGCAGCAACCGCGATTAAGGGAACTTTTTGTACGCCTGACGACCTCGAACAGCCCAGTGCGGGCGACCACCAGAAGGGCGGCGCAGCGTGAAGGCCGTCAACATTATCGAGGGGACCGGCGTACCGCTGCGGCGCAGCGACGTCGATACCGACCAGATCATCCCCGCCGTGTGGCTTAAGCAAGTCGAGCGGACTGGGTTTGAGAAGGGCCTATTCTCGGCCTGGCGTGACGAGCAGGACTTCGTCCTCAACGACGAGCGCTTCACCGGCGCCAACGTGCTCGTGGCCGGTCCTGCCTTCGGTGTGGGCTCGTCTCGTGAGCACGCCGTGTGGGCGATCCAGCAGTACGGGTTCGATGCGGTGATTGCACCGAGCTTTTCCGACATTTTCTCGAACAACTGCACGAAGAATGGTCTCGTGCCGGTCGTGGCGAGTGAGAAGGTCGTCGAAATGATTTGGGACGCCATCGAATCCGACCCACAGACCGCAATCGTCGTCGATGTCGAGAGGCGCACCGTCGAGGTGCCGGCCGCCGGCGTGGTCGAGTCGTTTCCAATGAGCGATGCCACCCAGCACCGCTTCCTCAACGGCCTTGACGACATCGGCATCACCCTCACCAGCGCCGACGCCATCGACTCATTCGAGTCGACTCGCCCGGCCTGGCTGCCCTGAGCAGACTCGGCGGAGACGTCGACCGACCGCTACGTTCCCTTGGATGAGTGAGCGCCCGATCAGCCGGTTTCCTGTTCCGTCGATCGAGGAGTTGCCCGACGACCTTCGCGAGAAGGTGCTGGCGATCCAGGAGAAGAGCGGCTTTGTCCCGAACGTGTTCCTTGCGCTGGCTCATCGGCCCGTCGAGGCGCGTGCGTTCTTCGATTATCACGACGCGCTGATGGAGCGCGACTCCGGGCTGACCAAGGCCGAGCGCGAGATGATCGTGGTCGCAACGTCGGCCGAGAACTCATGCCTCTACTGCGTGGTAGCGCACGGGGCGGTTCTGCGCATCAGGGCGAAGGATCCGCTGATCGCCGACCAGGTCGCCACGAACTGGCGCAAGGCCGACCTCACCGATCGTCAGCGGGCGATGCTCGCGTTCGCCGTGCAGGTAGCCACTGCGTCGCAGACGATCTCCGACGACGACCTCGACGTGTTGCGCGGTCACGGCTTCACCGGCGACGACATCTGGGACATCGGCGCAATCGCCTCGTTCTTCGCGCTCTCAAACCGCATGGCCAACCTCACATCGATGATGCCGAACCCCGAGTTCTTCTCGATGGCCCGCTAAGAATTCAGTCACCGAAGGAGTAGGCGACCAGTTGGTGCGACTCGGCGTAGCCGACCGAACGGGCGACACCTTCGGAGCCTTCGTTGTCCCAGTTGTGGCGGTACAGCTGCGGCAGCACGTGACGGCGGCGTTCCACGAAGGCGGCGACCACCGCTGCGCCGAGGCCGCGCCGACGGTGTACCGGGGCAACCAACACGCCGACGTCGTCGGCCTCCGCAGCCGCCCAGAATGGACTACCCGACGCATACGCGGCAACCTTGCCGTCGTCGTCGACCAGCACACAGATGGCCGGGTCGGGTGCGTCGCGCTTGATCTCGACCTCGTCGATGTCGTCGGGGTCGCTCTCATCAATGAACTGGTCGAGGAAGGCCTTGTCGTCGGCGTCGTTCCGATCGAGCCAGCGAACGGTGTAGCCCTCGGGCACGGTGGTGTCGACCACAGCGTCATCGGGCAGCACATAGTTGATGCCTCCGGCGACCGGCGAGGCGCCCAGGTTCGCCATCGCTGCGTCGACTGTCTCGCGGCTCGCTCCGGCGCGTCCGTCGAGCGCAGCGACGCGGCCTGCTGCTGCAGGCGAGCAGGCGATCAGCGCGTGTGCAGGCAGCAGGTAGGCCACGGGTTCGTCGCTCTCCCGGTCGTCGAACTTCACTATCGACATGCCGGGCTCGAGTTCGCGTCCCGCCACCTTGGAAAACGTCGCGATCACTTGGTGCTCATAGCTGGCCATCGCCCGGACGCTAGCGACGAGCGGCACCAACCCTAGGCTCGATTGCATGCCCCTCACTGGAGAGTACGAGCCGTCCACGTCCGACTGGGTCCGAGAGCAGGTCGAGGCATATGAGCGCTCCGGCGGCAAGGAAGCCAACTCCCTGCGCGAGACGGGAATCCCCGTCATCGTCGTGACCTCGATGGGTGCCTCCTCAGGCAAGCTCCGCAAGTTCGCGCTGATGCGCGTTGAACACGAGGGTGAGTACGCGTTGATCGCGTCGATGGGTGGTGCCCCGAAGAACCCGGCCTGGTATCACAACCTCGTGGCGCACCCGCTCGTCGAACTTCAAGACGGCCCCGCCCCAGTCGACCACACCACCCGTATCGTCGAAGGTGACGAGCGACAGGTGTGGTGGAATCGCGCAGTGGCCGTGTTCCCTCGCTATGCGGAGTACGCCGAGCAGACCGACCGTCACATCCCGGTGTTCGTCGCCACGCCCGCGTGAGCCGGTCTCGTCAGAGCTGTTTCTCGAACCAGCGCTCGGCGTCGGGGTTGTCGTTGTAGCGCTCGATCGAGCGGTAACCCGATGACTCGTACATCGTGATCGCCGGGGTGAGCGTTGCGTTGGTGTCGAGCCGCACGGTGTGGTGGCCCATCGCCTCGATCGCTGACTCAAGTTCGGCGAGTAGCCTGCTCGCCAGACCTTTGCCCCGATGCAACGGCGAGATCCACATTCGCTTGATCTCTCCGATGCCGGGCCCCAGCGTGCGGGCGCCCCCGCACCCGGCCACGTCGCCGTCGATGCGCACCAGATAGAAGACGCCCGTGGGTGGGTCAAAGTTGGCCGCTCCCTCCGTTAGGGCGTCCCAGTCGTTGAAGCCGGCTGCGAACTGAGCGTCGAGCTCGGTGAAGTAGGCGCGAATCGCCTCGATCGCCTCGGCGCACCGGGCGTCGACTACCTCGAAGATGACGGCGTCGCTCACCGGCGGGCGTGAGCGTCGAGCAGGTGCGCGACCGCCATTGTCAGGCGGCGGGCAGTCGGCACGTGGAGATATTCGTTTGGGCCGTGGGCGTTGGCGTCGGGGCCGAGCACACCGGTGATCACGAACTGGGCGTCGGGGAACTTCTTGCCGAGCATCCCCATGAATGGGATCGAACCGCCCTCCCCGAACGTTCGCGCGGGCTGACCGAACGTTGCAGTCGACGCAACATCGAGCGCCTCGGCGAGCCACGGCGCGGTGGCAGGCGCGTTCCATCCTGGCGCCGAGTCGACGCCAGCGAACGACACCCGAGCCCCGTACGGCGGGTCGGTGGTGAGAACGTCGACGATCGCTCGCTCGGCCGCTTCGGGATCGGCAGTCGGCGGCAGCCGGAACGAAAGCTTTAGCGCGGTCGACGGACGGAGCACGTTGCCCGCCTTGGCGGTGGGTGGCAGACCGTCGGCGCCGGTCACGCTGAGCGTCGTTCGCCACGTGCGCGCCAACAGTTGCTCCGCCGAGTCGCTTGTGGTCGGCCGGGCACCGTCGACGAACGGGTAATGATCTGCAATCGCGCCGATCTCCGCGGCGGTCGCCCTTGCCTCAGCCAGTCGGCCCTCAGGGATGTCGACAACCAGCTCGGGCAGCAGCGCCTGCCCCGTGATCGGATCTTCGACGCGGTCGAGGAGCTGACGTGCGATGCGGAACGAAGACGGCACCATGCCCGACGCATCGCCGGAGTGCAGGCCCTCGGTGACGATGTCGACCGTAAGGATCCCCATCACCATCCCTCGCAGCGAGGTGGTGACCCACATGCGGTCGTAGTCGATGCAGCCCGAGTCGAGGCACACGACGAGGCTCGGCTGGCCGATTCGGTCGCTCAAGTCGTCGACCCACGCGGGCAGGTCGGGCGACCCCGACTCTTCCCCCGCCTCAATCAAGGCGACGCAGCGGGTGTGTGCGCCGTGCGCTGCGTGGACCGACTCGATGGCGGTGAGGCTGGCGAAGGCGGCGTATCCGTCATCGGCGCCGCCGCGGCCGTAGAGACGGTCACCTTTGAGCACCGGCTTCCATGGGCCGAGGTCCGGCCGCCATCCCGCCATCTCGGGCTGCTTGTCGAGGTGGCCGTACAGCAGCACCGTGTCGTCGACCGAGCCGCCACCGGTCGGCGGGATCTCCATGACGATCACCGGCGACCGATCGGGATGCTCGATCACGTCGACGGTGAGCCCCTCGATCGGTCGGGCCCGGCACCACTCGGCGATCAGGTCGACCGCCTGCGCGATGTGCCCGTTGACCCGCCAATCGGGATCGAAGTCCTGCGACAGCGCCGGAATCGCGATGTAGTCGTGCAGCACCGGCACGATGCCATCCCACACGCGATCGCTGTGACTCCGAACGTGATCCTCCACCAGTGTCATGCGGCAGAAGGTAACGGATCAGGTGAGGAGGAGGCGTTCGATGCGACGGGCGGCGATCGAACCACCGATGAGGGTTAAGCCGATGAGGACAGCGAGGTGACCGAAGATCGAGTTGTCCCACTGGCCGAGGTTGGCGGCACGAACCAACTCGACGCCGTGGTACAGCGGGCTGAACTGAACGACCCACGCCCAGTCGCCGTACTGGGAAATCGGGTAGAAGGTCGTTGAGAATAGGAACAGCGGCAGCGTGACCGAGGGGATGTACTCGAAGTCGGTCCAGGTCCGCATGCAGGTCGTGCACGCCATGCCGATCGAAGCGAATGCGAACCCGATCAGCACGCACGCCGGGATGGCGAGGATCGACCACGCCGAATCGACCATGCCGAGCACCAGCATGGTCAAAAGGAACGCCGTCGAGTACAACGCGCCGCGCAGCACCGCCCAGGTGATCTCCCCGACCGCCACGTCGCCAGCCGACATCGGAGTCGACAGCACCGCATCGTAGAGCCTTGAGTGGCGCAGCTTGAAGAAGATGTTCATCGTCGAGTCGTAGACGGCACCATTCATCGCCGATGCAGCCATGAGACCCGGGGCGACGAACCGGTCATACGACACCAGCACGCCGTTCACCTCGATCTCGCCAATCAGCGAGTTCAACCCGATGCGGATCGACAGCAGGTAGAAGAGTGGCTCGAAGAAGCCGCTGAACACGATCATCGGATGACGACGCGTGACCATCCACGAGCGCTCGAGCATCCGCTGCGGCCGCTTGATGTCGAACGTAGCGGCGGGGATGATCCGGGTAGTAAAGCTCGGCCCGGGGTTCATACGAAGAGCCTCCGGGTGAAGGTCCGGCGGGCGAACAGCGTGCCGATCACGACGAAGGCGACGAGCACCCCGATGTGCAGGAACGCCATCTCAGTGTCGAGTCCGCCCAGCACCGAGCCTCTGGTGAGTTCGACGCCGTGCCAGAGCGGCGTGATCCAGGCGACCGGCTCGAGCCAGTCGGGCAACTGCTTGATCGGATAGAACGCTCCCCCAAACAGGAACATCGGCGTGATCCCGAACCGCAAGATCGCCGGGAACGCGGTGTCGCTGGCCTGCGTCGCAGTGAACGCTGCGATCGGCATCGCGAACGCCATCCCGCACAGCACACCAGCAGCCACACCCGGGATCAACCCCCAGCTTCTGGTGTCGGCGAACAGCGCAAGCACGAGGCCCGTGCCGCCGACGGCGATCACGCCCCGGACGAGATAGTGCAGCGCCTTGCCGGCGAGCACGTCGATCGGCGTGAGCGGCGTGGCGATCATCGCCCGGTGCGCATCGCCCCACAGGAAACCGTCGAGCGTCGCCCACATCGCCTCTTGCGTGAGGATAAACATGGCCGTGGTCGCCAGGAGCGCCGTCGAATAGAAGGCGAAGTAGGACTGGCCGTCGAGCACATCGGTGTTGCCGCCGGCGTCGACGAGCTCGCCGATACCGACGCCGACGCCCAACAGGAACATCGCGGGCTGCACAATCGCGGCGAGCCCGACCGATACCTTAATCTGCCGGAACTTCGCCCAGTCCCGCAGATAGACCCTGACTGCGGCCGGGTTGCTCATTCGACGAGGGTCCGGCCGGTGAGTTTGCGATAAACGTCTTCGAGGCTGGCGCGGCGGACGAGCGAACTCTCGGGCACCACCTCGCGACGATGCAGCTCCGACAGGGCCGACTCGCCGTCGTCGGAGTAGATCAACAGCCGGTCGGGCAGTACCTCTATGCGAGCGCCGACCCCGTCGACTTCGGGCACCATCGCCTCGTTGCGCCCATATCCGAAGCGGACCTCGAGCACCTCGCGCCGAACGTGTTCAGAGATGAGCCCCTGCGGGGATCCCTCCGCAACGATCCGACCACCGTCCATGACCACCAGGCGATCGCACAGCTGCTCGGCCTCGTCCATGAAGTGGGTGGTGATGACCTGGGTCGCACCCTGCTCCTTGAGCTGATACAGCCGGTCCCACAGTACATGGCGCGCCTGTGGGTCGAGCCCGGTCGTCGGCTCGTCGAGGAGCAGCAAGTCGGGGTCGTTGATGAGCGACCGCGCGATCGACACCCGCCGCTTCTGCCCGCCCGACAGCGGATCGACCTTCGAGTTCGCCTTCTCCTCTAACTGCGCGAACGCGAGCAGATCAGCCGCCCTGGCGAGCGCGTCTCGCTTCGATATGTCAAAGTAGCGGCCGTAGATGAGCAGGTTCTCCGTAACGGTCAACTCCGTGTCGAGCTGATCGAGCTGTGGTACCACCCCCATCCGTGAACGGATCACACGCCCATCGTTTGCGGGGTCTAGCCCAAAGATTCGCAGCTCGCCCGCAGTGCGCGGCGACACGCAACCGATCATCCGCATGGTCGACGTCTTGCCCGCTCCGTTCGGGCCAAGGAAGCCGAAGGCCTCGCCGGGTGCGATCTCGATGTCGATGCCATCGACCGCCGTGAAGTCACCGAATCGCTTGACAAGCGCACGCGCAACGACTGGAGCCACCGGGTTCATGCGTCTGAGTGTGCCAGAGCCACCGTCAGGAGCCGAGGTTGGGTTGCCTCCCCAGACGTGCGCCCGGCACATCTCTGACGTCACCGGTCCGAGCCCAGTCGCCCGAAGAGCCGGAGCGAGACCGCACGCAGAGCCGGGGCAGTACCGCCCACACGTATGGGTACTCGCCATTGGGCTGGCCAACCCGGACTGGCGTCGGCACGGGGATCAGAAGTCGAAGAGCCAGCGTTGGCAGCGCGGCGACCTCGTTCGCAACCAACCGTCCGGCCATCTCGCGCCGAGGTACCCGCACCACAGCTCGTCGCCGAGCCGGAACATGACGTTGTGCCACCCGTTGGCGAACTCGACGAGCGGTTGATCGGCAAGATCAGGATGCTGCGATTCCAACAACCGCTGAACTAGCGCGACGTCGACCTAGACGTCGGCGGCGGGCCGATCCAAACTCATTCGTCACCTTCGGTGCCTCACACCTGCGGTGAAGGGCGATCACCCTTGCTTGCGGATGTCGTCGCCGAAGAGCGACAAGTCAAGCAGGCGGGGGTCGTTCGAGAACACCTCGACCGGCTTCGACGGCTCCATCCGCAGCATCCGCTGGAGGATGCGCACCTGGGTGTGCTGGTTGTACTCAGCGAGCGTGATAGCCCAACCGTCACGACCGGCCCGAGCAGTGCGGCCCGAACGGTGGAGGTAGTCCTTCACGTCCTTCGCTGGCTCGTAGTGGATGACCGCTCCGATGTCGTCGATGTCGATGCCTCGCGCCGCCACGTCAGTGGCGACGAGGATCTGAAGCTTGCCTTCGGCGAAGGAACGCAGGGTGCGCTCCCGCGCCTTCTGCTGCATGTCGCCATGCAATGCCTCCGCATCAATTCCTAGATCCTGCAATTTATCGGTCGCTCGATCGCAGGCGCGCTTGGTCTGGCAGAACACCGCGATCTTTGGGACCCCCTTGGCGATCGAGCCGATCACCTTGTCGCGGTCCATGTGATGGATCGCGAGGAATAGATGGTGCATCGTGCCGACTGTGTCGGTCGCCTCATCGATCGCGACCGTGACCGGATCGGTTTGATATGCCTTGATGAGGTGGCCGACATCGCCGTCCAGCGTGGCCGAGAACAGCATCGTCTGGTTTCGGTTGCCGGTGTGACGAAGGATCCATTCGACCTGCGGGGTGAACCCGTCGTCGGCCATACGGTCGGCCTCGTCGAGGGTGACGATCTGGATGTCGGCAAGGTCAATCTCGTTCGACTTGATGAGGTCGATCAACCGCAACGGTGTGGCCACGACGATCTCAACACCCTTCGCCATCTCGTCGACCTGGTGATGACGCGATGCGCCGCCATACACCGGCAGCACACTCATACCCGCGTACTCGGCGAGCGGGTTGAGTACTTCGGCGACCTGCACGGCCAACTCGCGAGTCGGCACGAGCACAAGGCCGAGCGGCCTCATCGGTTCGGCCTTTTCGGTAATGCGGGCGAGCATCGGCACACCAAACGCGAGGGTCTTGCCAGAGCCGGTCTTGGCGCGACCGCAGACATCCTTTCCAGTCATGGCGACCGGAATCGCCTCGGTCTGGATGTTGAACGGCTGGGCAAAGCCCGCCGCCGCCAGTGCGTGGTCGATGCGTTCGTCGACGCCGAGGGCGGCGAAGCCGGTAGGTGGATCAACCGGGGGCAGGACGTTGGTCGTGGTCAGGTTCGACGTGTTCACGTGGTCACTTCCGCCACGCTCACGATCTGAACCTTCAGGGCGGCGCGACCGGCGCCGACGGCGGGACCCCCGCCGTGCTTGTTCACTCGTCATCTCGATAAGCCAGCGTACCGATGGAACACAAACACTGGACCGATCCGGTCGGATTTGGACTATCGTAAGAAACGATGCGATTTGAGTTTGGTTTCCTTCTGCTTATGTAGGGCGAGCCGTCATACACGCGCTCGCCCACACCCCCGCCGGAAACGGACGGGGGTTTCTTCGTTTTCAGACCTGGAACGCCCCGCTCACCAACCCCACGGAGACACTCATGCCACCCGCACCCAGCAACCCGGTCCCGATGCCCTTCGAGAAGTACACGCCGTTCGTACCGATCGTGCTTCAAGACCGCACATGGCCCAACGTCACGATCAGCGAGGCACCACTGTGGTGCTCGGTCGACCTCCGCGACGGCAACCAGGCGCTCATCGACCCAATGGACCCGGCGCGCAAAATGCGCATGTTCACCGAGCTGGTGGCAATGGGATTCAAAGAGATCGAGATCGGATTCCCGTCGGCGAGCCAGCCCGACTTCGACTTCCTGCGGGAGATCATTGAACAGGACCTGATCCCCGAGGACGTGTGGATCCAGGTGTTGGTTCAGTGCCGCCCCGAACTGATTGAGCGCACATACCAGGGTCTCGCCGGCGCGCCGCGGGCCATCGTGCACTTCTACAACTCGACCAACCCGCTTCAGCGCGAGGTCGTTTTCAACCAGGACCAGGCGGGGATCAAGTCAATCGCGATCGAAGGTGCCCAAATGTGCAAGGCCGCCGAGGCCGCAATGCCCGACCGTGTAGACGGCAGCCGGACCGAGATCCGCTACGAGTACAGCCCTGAGAGTTTCACGCTCACCGAACCCGACTACGCCGTCGAGGTGTGCGAGGCCGTGATGGACGTGATCGAGCCGACCGTCGAGGACCGCATCATCCTCAACCTCCCCGCCACCGTCGAGTGCTACTCCCCCAACGTCTACGGCGACGTGATCGAGTGGTTCGGTCGCACGGTGAAAGATCGCAACAAAACGATCATCTCGCTGCACCCACACAATGATCGCGGCTGCGGCGTGGCCGCTGCCGAGTTCGGCGTGATGGCTGGGGCCGATCGAGTCGAGGGCACCCTGTTCGGCAACGGTGAGCGCACCGGCAACGTCGACGTCGTCAACCTGGCGATGAACCTGTTCATGAATGGCGTCGATCCGAAACTCGACATCAGCGACATCGACAAGCTGCGTCGCGTCGCCGAGTACTGCAACCGCCTTCCCGTGTCGCCTCGACATCCGTACGTCGGCGACCTCGTCTACACCGCTTTCTCGGGCTCGCACCAAGACGCCATCAAGAAGGGCATCGAGGCCCTCGAAAAGACCCGCGACCGCGACACCGGCGAATATCCCTCGTTCGCGGTGCCATACCTTCCCATCGACCCGAAGCACGTTGGCCGCACCTACGAGGCTGTCATCCGGGTCAACAGTCAGTCCGGCAAGGGTGGTGTCGCCTACGTGATGAAGACCGAGCACGGCTTCGATCTGCCGCGCCGGCTCCAGATCGAGTTCTCGAAGACGATCCAGCATGTCACCGAGGACTCCGGCACCGAGATCACGCCAGGCGTGATGTGGGAGAACTTCCAGAACGAGTACCTCCCCGCCGAGCCACGTTTCGTGCTGCAGTCACACGAACTCACAACCACCTCCACCGCTGGAGAAGGAACAACCACGATCCAGGCGCAGGTTGAGGCCGACGGCAAGGCGCACTCGCTGCGCGGCACGGGCGACGGCCCGGTCGAGGCCTTCGTTGCCGCCCTGGTCGGTGAATTCGGCGGCCGGGTCGACAATGAGTTCGACGTGCTCGACTACAGCGAACACGCCATCGGCCAGGGTGCCAACACCACAGCGGTCGCCTACCTCGAAACGGTGCGCGGCGACGGTGAGATCAGGTGGGGTGTGGGCCAGAGCTCGAACATCACCACCGCCTCGCTCCGCGCCGTGCTCGCCGCGTTCGAGCGCCAGGCCTCCTGACTTCGGGGAAACCACGGCGCTAAGAGAAACACGCCCGACATGGTGGCGACGTAGAATCTGATGTCATGGCCATGTTGACCGGACTAATCCGTCGCCTCCTGTGGCTCGTTGTGCTCGGACTCGTGGGCGCCGCCGTCGCCCAGTGGTGGCGCGAGCGTCAGGCACCTGACGCCCCTGCTGCGCCCGAGTGGCCACCGATCGACGCCGCCGACACGGTCGCCGGCGCAGAGGCCGAACCCGAGTCATCGACGACGGCGGCAGCCGGGGCATCTGCATCGGTCGTCGACGCTCTCGAGGTTCGTTCGACGAGTGGCGAGGGGGTCGCGTGGGTCTCGCCCGTGGCTGATGGGGCATGCCCCATCAGCCACCCGATCAAGGCCAACAACAACTCTGGTATCTTCCACGTGCCTGGCGGCCGCTTCTACGACCGCACCAAGGCCGAGCGGTGCTACGCCGACGCCAACGCAGCGACCGCCGACGGCTACCGTCAAGCCAAGTCCTGAAACACGAACGAGACGGAGTCCACCATGAAGGTCAGCGTTGATTTCGACATGTGCGCATCCACCGGCGCTTGCATGCAGGTGTGCCCCGAGGTGTTCGAGGTTCGCTCGGACGGCTACCTCTACATCCTCCAGGAAGAGCCCGGCCCAGAGTTGACCGACAAGGTGAACGAGGCGGCCGACATGTGCCCAACCGCTGCAATCACCGTCGAACCCTGACGAGTCCCCCTCCCATATCGCAGGGTTGCAGTGCTTCGGCGTCACGGAACCCCACGTGATCGAGTGGCTCCTCCGCTAGGTTGACGACTCAATGGGATTTCATGCCCAGCTCAACCGGTCCTGGGCCGCAGCCGGCTCGATGCTCTGTGTCGGACTCGACCCCGACCCGGCCCGCTACCCCGACTCGCTGGTCAACTCAGCTGACGCCACCGATGAGTTCTGCCGGGCGATCGTCGATGCCACCGCCGACCTGGCGTGCGCGTTCAAGCCTCAGATCGCCTATTTCGCAAGCCAAGGTGCCGAGGCTGCCCTCGAGCGCATCTGCGCCTACATCCGCTCCGAGTACCCCGACGTCACGCTGATCCTTGACGCCAAGCGCGGCGACATCGGCTCGACCGCCGAGCACTACGCCCGAGAAGCGTTCGCCCGGTACGGCGCCCACGCAGTCACAGTCAACCCCTACCTCGGCACCGACTCGATCGAACCGTTCTTCACCTCGGCAGCAAACACCGACGGCGCAGGCGTGATCCTCCTGTGCCGCACGAGCAACCCCGGCGGCGACGACCTGCAATCGATCGTGTCGAATGCCAAGCACGGCGCCAAGCCGCTCTACGTCCACGTTGCCGAGAAAGCCGCGAACGACTGGGCACAGCTCGGCGAACTCGGACTCGTGGTCGGCGCCACCTACGCCGCCGAGCTGGCTGAGGTTCGTTCAATCGTCGGCGATCTCCCCCTGCTCGTGCCCGGAGTGGGGGCCCAAGGCGGCAACCCGGCCACCGTGATGGAACACGGCGCGTCGGCGGTCGGCACCGGCCTGATCGTCAACAGCTCGCGAGCGATCCTCTACGCATCGCCGGGCGCCGACTTCGCCGACGCAGCACGAGCTGAAGCCCAACGCACCGCCGACGCGCTCCCCTGCTGAGCTCAGCCAGCGGAAGGGTCAGACGTCAAGGGTGACGACATCGATCATGCCGGGGGCGGCGCGCAACTCGGCGAGGGTTTCGGCCGGGATGACCGCTGTGGGGGCGATGAGCATGACGGCGTTTGCGGTGTCGGGAACGCGGCTCACGGCCATGTCGGCGATGTTCACTCCGGCGTCTCCGAGGAGTGTACCAACCGTGCCGATAACACCGGGGCGATCGTCGTTGGTGACCACCACCATGTGGTCAGCGGGTGGAACGTCGAATGGGATGCCGTCGATGTTGACAATGCGCTGTTCGGCCTTCGGACCCGACAGCGTCGCGGAGATCGAGTGGCCAGCCCCGCGCACCGACAGCAGGTTGACGTAGTCGGGCGACGATGCAGTGCAGACATCGCGCACCTCAAGTCCGTGGTCCTTGGCGGCCTGCGGCGCGTTGACATACGTGACCGGCTCATCGGAGATGGCCCCGAAGAAGCCTTTGAGTACGGCGAGTTCGATGATGCGGGTGTCGTAGCCGGCGATGTCGCCCTCGACGCACACCTCGAGCGAATCGGGTACCGTGCCGGCCAGCGACTGGAAGAGGCCACCCAGGCGCTCGGCGAGCGGCAGGTACGGGCGAATCGTCTCGTTGGCCTCGGCCGCGTTGACGTTGACTGCGAACGGCACGAAGTCGCCTGCGAGGGCTAGCTCGACCATCGAGGCGATCGTGTCGCCGGCCTTGTCCTGCGCCTCGCGGGTGCTCGCTCCGAGGTGCGGGGTGACGACGACCGACGGAATACCGAACAGTGGAGATTCGGTCATCGGCTCGGCGGAGAACACGTCGAGGCCGGCGCCGGCGATGATGCCTCCGTTGAGGCAGTCAGCGAGATCGGCCTCATCCACGATGCCACCCCGGGCAACGTTAACGATCCGCAGCGACGGCTTCGCCCTGATCAGCAGATCGCGGTTGATGAGCCCGAGGGTCTCGGGCGTTTTCGGTAGGTGGATCGTGAGAAAGTCGGACTCGGCGATCACTTGGTCGAGTTCGAGCAGCTCGACACCCATCATCTTCGCCCGGTCGGCTGACACGAATGGATCGAAGGCGACGAGCCGCATGCCGAACCCCTTCGCCCGATCGGCCACGAGCTTGCCGATACGGCCCAGGCCCACCACGCCGAGGGTTTTGTCGATGAGTTCGACGCCCTCCCACTCAGATCGCTCCCAGCGACCGTCGACCAAGGCGGCGTGCGCCTGCGGCACATTGCGGGCCGATGCGAGCAGCAACGCCATCGTGTGCTCGGCTGCCGACACAATGTTCGACTGCGGTGCGTTGACGACCATGACGCCCTGCGCCGTGGCGGCGTCGACGTCGACATTGTCAAGACCGATCCCGGCTCGGCCGACGACAATCAGGTCAGCACCCGCAGCGAGCACCTCGGCGGTCACCTGGGTGGCCGAGCGGATGATAAGCGCCGACGCACCCGGCACCAACGACAGCAATTCCTCAGGCGCCGGACCGAGCTGCACATCGCCCTCGTGTCCAATCTCGCGGAGGCGGTCAAGTCCACCCTCGGCGATCTGTTCGGTGACCAGAATCCGCGCCATACCCTTGTAGCTATCGGAGCCACGCCCCGAGGCCACGCGAGTTGACGAACTGTCTACCGGGCATTCGACTAGGACCGACTACCGTCAGCGTCGTGACGGGCCCCAAGGCGGAGCGCTACCTGGCAGTCGAGCGCTGGTTCATCGATCAAGGACTCCCCCACTTCGTCGAACGATCGACGGAGGGATCAGCGCTCGATGCGTGGACCAGAGCGCTCCCTCTCCTCGTCGTTGCTTACCTCACGCTGGGGTTCCAGGCGCTCGATCTCCAGAACTGGACCCTCGAAGAGAACCTCGCTGCAGCCGCAGTCGTCATTGTGATTCTCCTCGCAACCTGGGCGATCTCGAACCGGATCCGCGGAGCTGCTGCGTTCGCTCGGCCGGTCGACATCGATACGCCCGAATGCGTGCTGTTCGTACTCGGCCCAACGATCCCTGTGCTTCTGTTCGGTCAGCTCGACGATGCAGTCGAGACAGTGCTGGCCGCTCTCATCATCCTGGTACTGATCTACCTCTGGTCGTCGTACGGCCTGGGCCCACTCACCCGATGGGGCTTCCGCCGCACGATGCGTCAACTCAACGAGCTGATCTCGCTTGTCGCTCGGGCACTCCCGCTCCTACTCCTCTTCAACGCATTTCTCTTCATCAACGCGGAGGTCTGGGAGGTCGCGGGCACCCTCGTCGGCTGGGCATTTTGGCTGACGCTCGGAACCTTCTTTCTCCTCGGCGCGATATTCTCGCTCAGTCGCGTGCCGAAGATTGTCGACGAGGTCAGCACGTTCTCGACTTGGGAAGATGTCGACGAACTGCTCGCCGACAATCCAGCAAAAGCGTTCGCCACACCGGCAGGTCCACTCCCCCACGATCCGCTGAGCCTCCGCCAGAAGCTCAATGTTGCTTTGCTAGTGCTATTCGGTCAAGCCCTCCAGATCACCCTCGTCGCAATCACGATTTTCGCCTTCTTCGTCGGGTTCGGCACGCTGGCAATCTCGGCCGAAACTGCGCTCAACTGGACGGGTCTCGACGACGTCAAGATCATCGCTGAGTTCATGTTCGACGGTGAAGACCGCTTCGTGACCGATCCTCTGATCCGGGTGTCAGCTTTTCTTGGTGCCTTCTCCGGCATGTACTTCACCGTCGTACTCAACACAGACGACACCTACCGACGGGAGTTCGCAGACGAGGCGGGGCCGATCATTCGTGAGGCATTGGCCGCACGCGCCGCCTACCGTAGGGCATGGAGCGAGCACCAGGCCGCGCCAACCAGCGACAACGGAGTTGCATGAACACAGCCCAGCCAGACAGCGTGAGCGAGGCTGACCTCGCCAAACCACCAGACGACCGCGCCTTCGAATTCCGGATGCTGCACACGTCCGACGAGATGTACGCCATCGGCGAAGTGTTCCAGCAGGTCTGGGGATCTCCTGACGCCAAAGTACCGATCGAGATGCTCATCGCGATTGCTCACTCTGGGGGCTACGTCGCCGGGGTCTACGACGCGCCACACGATGGCGACGCCGCCCGCATGCTGGGAGCGTCGGTAGGCCTCCTCGCCCGCCATCAGGGCGCCGCGGCGCTGCACTCGCACATGACGGGGATTTTGCCCGGCCACCGCAGCACCGGGCTCGGCCGGGCTTTCAAGCTCCACCAGCAACAGTGGGCACGCCAGCGGGATATCGACTGGATTGTCTGGACCTTCGATCCGTTGGTGCGCCACAACGCATGGTTCAACATCGCCGTCCTTGGCGCCGAGGTCCACGAGTACCTCCCATCGTTCTACGGGCCGATGACCGACGCCATGAACGCGAACGACGAAACTGATCGTCTGCTCGTCGCCTGGGACACCTCGCGCGATCCCAATTCGCCGCTGCGCGTTGGCACCGACGTCGCCGACAACAAACGCGTTGAGATCGCGACACCCGATGACGTCCTTCGACTCCGCCGAACCGCGCCGACCGAGGCTGCCAAGTGGCGAGCTCAGGTTCGGGCGCAGTTCAACGAGCATCTGAAAGCGGGCCGCACCGTCGTCGGCATCACCCGTGACGGCGCCTACGTCCTCACCGACTGACGAACCGATGACACACGAATCGCTCCCCCCCGTCGAGATCGAGACGCTCGCACTCCGGCGCATCGGACTCCCCCTCGTCACCCCTTTCCGCACGAGCTTCGGCGTCGAACGCGAGCGTGACATCATGCTGATCGAGCTCATCGCTCGCGGAGCGGATGGACGCCAAGTCACCGGGTGGGGTGAGTGCGTTGCGATCGCACAACCGACCTACTCACCGGAGTACGTCGAGGGGGCCCAGCACGTCACGCTTCGCCACCTGCTGCCCACGCTCACCCTCGACGAGCCACTCGAAGCCGTCGGGGTGGCCGCCGGCCTCGCTCACCTCCACGGTCATCGAATGGCAAAGGGCGCAATAGAAATGGCGGTGCTCGACGCCCAGCTACGCGCCACGGACCGGTCGTTCGGCGACTGGATCGGGGCCACCACCGACCGCATCCCGTCGGGCGTCAGTGTCGGCATCCACACCACGGTCAACGAACTTCTCACCACCGTTCAGGGCTATCTCGACGACGGCTACGTGCGCATCAAGCTGAAGATCGAACCCGGCACCGACATTGAACACGTTGCTGCCGTCCGGCAGCTCGTCGGCGCCGACGTCCCCCTCCAGGTCGACGCCAACACCGCGTACCGCCGCACCGACGGTGCACACCTCGCAATCCTTGACACGTTTGATCTCCTACTCATCGAGCAGCCGCTACCCGAGCACGACATCCTCGGCCACGCCCGGCTCGCTGAGGAAGTCATCACACCAATCTGTCTCGACGAGTCACTCATCTCGCTCGATACCACCGCCGATGCGATCGAGCTCGGCGCCTGCGAGATCGCCAATATCAAGCCGGGTCGGGTCGGCGGCTACCTCGAAGCGATCCGCATCCACGACCTCTGCGTCGCCCGGAAAATCCCTGTGTGGTGTGGTGGCATGCTCGAGACCGGTATCGGTCGCGCTGCTAACGCCGGCCTCGCTGCGCTCCCGGGATTCACACTGCCCGGCGACATCAGCGCTTCGACTCGGTTCTATGCCCGCGACATCGTGACCGACCCGATCACCATCACCGACGGCCACGTCAACGTGCCAACCACGCCCGGATTCGGGTTCGAAATCGACAAGGAGTTCCTCGACTCAGTCACGACGTCTCGGGTCGACGTTGCGATCTGAGTAAGACCGCGAGTCGTTGGTCGATCAGCGGCAAAAGTCGAATGAGCCGGTGAATCCGGTCATGCCCTCGGCCAAGGCAGCGTCGCGCATCTCGCGGAACTCGGGGTAATCGTCGAAGAACGACATCTTTACATTCAGATCTGATGGAACATCGATGTTGAAAACGTACGCCGAGAAACTCTCGGCGAAGTCTTCTTCGGGGCTCGTTGCAGCGTACGAGCCCGTGAAACCGCCCTCGACCTCGCAGATTCGGTACGCCGCGTCATCATCGAGACCACCGCCGTCGCCCGGCAACTGGTCAAGCAAGTCAGCGGGCCAAAACAGGTCGATCCAGGCCAGCATGTATGCACCGCTGACAAAACAACCGTTGCCGTTCCAGTAGGTGTCGCAGTCGGCAGGGTCTGTGACCGACACGTCAAGCTGATCATTGGGAATCTGGCCGAACACGTGTGTGAGCTCGTGCAGCATGGTAAGCCGCAGCTCGTCAGGATCGGACTCTCCAGCGGCGACATCGACCGCCATGAGAAAGAACGACGACTCGTCATCGAGCGTGGTGACAAAGGCGAGCGTGTCGCAACCATCACAGCTCTCGTAGCCAGCGAGAAGACCTACAGCGCCGTACAGATCGCGAGGGGCGACCGACGTGAGCGTGTTCCACGCATCAATCAGCCGCTGGTCGTCGCCGCCAGCGTCGGTGAAGCAGGCTCGCTGGAGATCACCCTGCACGACGAAGTGCATCGACGTGACCGAGCCGTCGTTCTCGATGTCCGCAGGGTCACAGAACCCATTGGCCTGGAGCTCCTCCAACATCCCTTCAATATCGGCATCAAGCGCGCTACCGGCGCCAACACCATCACCCTCGATCGTGGAACCTCCAGACGACTGTCCTTCGTCTACCTCTTCGCCGATCAACTCGATATCAGCAGTGCCATCCTCGACCTCCCCGCAGGCAGCCAACGCAAGGGTGGCTGCGAAAGTGGCGGCAAGTAAACAGCGAGCCGACGACGAGTACCGAGGAAACGAAGTCGTGAACACAGGTCGGACGCTAACCACCGCGTCCATACAGATCGTGACAGCACCAGCGGCGGGCGACAGATATGGTCGGCTCTTGTGAGTAGCGCCGAGGCCCATCCCTTCTTGTCCGACGAATGGATCGAGGCTGCGCGCACCATTCGACAGCGCCACGCCGAACATGCACCGACGGTCGACATCGAATTGATGATCAACATCATCGTCCTTGACGTACCGTTCCGCGACGGCGAGGTTCGCGCCTTCCTCAACACAGCGAACGGTCAGACCGAACTTGAGCTTGGCGAGCTCGACAACCCTCACGTCACCGTGACAACTGACTACATCACTGCGCAGGCGATCTTCGTCGACCAAGACCCTGAGCAAGCTATGCAGTCGTTCATGACGGGCAAGGTCAAGGTCCAAGGTGACTTGATGAAGCTGATGGCGATGCAAGCTGTGGTCGACCCAACCGACGAGCGGGCAGCCATGGTCGCCGACGAGATCGCAGCGATTACCGCACCGAGCTCCGACGACAGCTGAGCCCGCCGGCGCGACCTGCAGGCCGCAACACTCAGAGGAAGATCACGTCGACGACAGTACCGCGAGGAAACTCGGTACCCGGCGCCGCCTCTTCGCCCTCGACCGTCAGCTCCACGAACGTTCCCTCAGTCGTACCGAGCAGACGCCCAACGACGAAGCCGGCCTCATCAAGCACCGTCTGCGCCTCAGTGAAGGTGAGCCCATCAAGTGCGGGTAGCGGCACGATGTCAGGCCCAAGCGACAATTGCACGGTAATGGTGCCGTCGCGCTCCAATGACGCACTTTCGGAAGGTGACTGCGAGACGACAAGGCCCTCAGGTACGGAGTCGGAGAACACGCCGCCGCCGCTCACGACAAGCAGCTGCAAGTCACGGGCTCTGGCCGTGGCGTCGTCGAGGGAGAGACCGGCCAGCGACGGCACATTACGAGGGGCCGGTCCAGCTGACAGCGTGAGCTCAACCGACTCGCCAGGCAGGATCTGATCTCCGGCGACCAGGGTCGCATTGCCAATGACCAGCCAGCTGACGACTGAGCCAAACGGGGACAGCTCGGAGAACTCACGATCAGGCGACTCAACGACGTTGAGGCCCAGACCAGCGAGTTTCGCCGCAGCATCATCGAAGCTTCGGTCCACCAGGCCTGGCAGTATTCGGAACTCGGGACCCTCGGAGAGGACCATCACAAACGGCTCACCCTCCTCAAGCTCAACACCCGGTTCGGGATCCGTCCGGATGACCTGCTGTGGATCGGGGAAGCTATCGCTGCGCTCGTACTCGTAGGACACCTCCCATTCATTGCCAGCGATCTGGTTGAGCGCCCGGTCGGCTGGCTGCCCCGCAAGCACCGGCACGGCGAATGAGTTCGGTTGAAAAAGCAACGTGGCTGCGTAGCCGAGCGCCGCAAGTCCGGCGATGAGTACGAGCCCGATAAGAACTAGCGGCTGCTTGCCTCGGCGCCGAGGCTCGTCGTCGAATACAGCGAGCGCTTCGTCGGCTAGGGCGTCGGGTGTCGGGCTGAGCAGTGACGCCGGCATCTGCTCCGTTGGCGGGTTCAAATTCGGCGCCGCACCCACGCCGGCCTCGGCAACAGGATCTGCGGGTGAATCTGGCGCGCCTGAGGCATCAGCGTCGAGTGCGACACCATCGGTGGCGATATCTCCGGCGTCGACAGCGGTGAGCTCAACCTCGGAGATCACAGGGTCAGGGGCTAGCACCACCTCAACACTGGCAGCGACCACCGCCGCTGCTGGAACAGCGCCATCAGCACTTGCGGCGACAGCAGCATCAGTTACTTCATCGCTCGGATCAGCGGCATCGGGTGCCTTATCGGCGGAGACAGGCGGCCCGTCGACCGACTCGGCGGGATCCGCCACTGCTGCGTGCTCGGACTCGTCGACGGGGCGGTCGACCCCGCCCGTCGGACCGGCCGGGCGACGCATCAACGACGATGTCGTATCGAACATGCCGGTTGATAACACCGGGATCGGCTCGGGTCGCGGCAGCTTCGGAGCTGCTTCTACCAGCGCTCGACCGAGCTCAGCTGCGGAATACCGGTCGCCCACTTCAGGGCGAGCCGCCCGTTCGAGGATCGCTGCGAGCGCTCCTAGATCCGCCGACACCGGCAGCAGTCGATCAACGCGGCCGGCAAGCGTTGACACTGTCGAATCGGCAGCGAAAGGCACCTCCCCGGAAACTGCTTCGACGAGCACCAACGCCAACGCGTACACATCGGTCTTGGCATCGATCCCGATACCAATCGCCTGTTCGGGCGAGGCGTAGCGCGCCACGTGGGTCGGCACGCTGGCCGCGTCTTCCCACGTCGGCTCAGCAAGTAGCCGAGCAAACCCAAAGTCGACGATGCGCAGGCGCCCGTCGACGCCGAACACCATCTTCGACGGAGTGAGCTCGCTGTGAAAAAGGCCGAGCTGGTGTGCAGCGTCGAGCCCTCGGCACGCCTCGAGGCCAACCACCAACGCTTGGCTGGGCGTAAGGGTGCGGCCACGATCGAGCAGGTCGCGGAGGCTGCCGCCACCGAAGGCGTCGACCACCCAGAAAACCGTCGGCTCGGTGGCGTCGGACTCACCGACGTTGAGAAGTCCCCAGTCGAGGACAGACGAAATATTGGGGTGCGTGAGTGCCTGCGACAGATCGGCGAGCATCCCAAACTTGTTGATAAAATCTGGCCGAGCCGAGAGATGGGGCCGGACAACCTTGATGGTTACGGGATGTCCAGCCGGGTCGCCAGCCTGAAGGTCTAGAGCGTCTGCGATGACCGTATTCGCCCCGAACGACACGATATGAACTACCTCGTAGCGGCCAGCGACAACTGCCCCGGTGAGCACGTCAAGGTCGGCGACGGTTGTCACGCCTCTCGACGGATCGTTGATCGCCCTGGCCGCTGGTGCGGACTCGTCATCTCGTTCATCCACCGTGGCGAACGATATCGGAGCCCCCTTCGCTGTTGGGGTCGGGTCGGGTGATGCGACGTTCGTCGCAGGCGCTCGACGTGCCAGGCGCCCTGCTCACTTGGCACACTGACACATATGACGATCGACGACTCCGCACCCGGGAGCGACGTGGGTGTGCTGGCCAATGGTGTCGACACCCTGCCCGACCACGCCGAACCCGACGACGCGGACAGAGGCAACACTGCCGCCGCTACACCTCCTCGTCGTAAAGTCGACAAGGGTCTCCTCGCCGCCTGCTTCGTAATCGCCGCTGGCCTCACCCTCATCGTCTGGGGCCTGTGGACTGCGCAGACGGGCGACGAAGGCGTTGACCGCCCCGAGGTAATTGAGAATCTGAGCCCTGTGGAGAACGCTATCCAAGTCCTGCAGCAGGAGACCATCGTCGTAGACTTCGAGTTCGGCTACGAGGCCGAACTGATCCTCGATGGCATCCTCATTGAGACCAAACGCATCGGCGAACTCGATCTATCGGATGTCGAACCTGGGCAGCAGATCGAAACGCCGCCGACGGCCGTGTTCGACCCTGGCAACGCTCGGCTCGAGTTCCGGCCGAGCGAGGGAGCCCAGATCGAAGAACTCACCGAGGGCCGGCACACGGCCACGGTCATCTACTGGCCAATCGACGATGGCCGAGCGAGCGCTCGCAGCTACACCTGGTCGTTTGACGTCATCTGACTTCCGTCTTACCCACGGATGGCATGCATCTGGCGACCAGATCGGCAAATCCAGTCAGCCGGGCAGCTCCCCGGTGTCGAGCAGCGACTCAAAACCCGACTTATCTAGCATCGGGATGCCGAGCGACTCCGCTTTCGTAAGCTTGCTGGCTCCCGCCGACGCGCCGACTACAAGCGCGAATGTTTTCTTACTCACGCTGCCTGGGCTCTTACCGCCTCGCTCGGTAATCGCAGCGGCGGCCTCGTCGCGGGAGTAACCGTCCAGGGTGCCAGTGACCACGACTGCCTTACCTACGAGTGTCTGCGGCATGGCCGCCTTTATCTCAGCCGCCTTTGCGGCGGCGGCCGAGTCGCCGAAGTCGACACCAGCGATCCGCAATCGCTCGATGAACGTCCGATTGGCCTCCTGAGCGAACCAGCTTGACACGGTCGACGCGATCACGTCGCCCACGCCATCGACTGCAGCTAGTTCCTCGACCGTGCGGTCCATGATCGTGTCGAGGGTATGGAACTCATCGGTGAGCGCTTGACACGCGGCCGGCCCGAGATGTCGGACACCCAGTGCCGTGAGCAATTTGGGCAGAGGGCGTGTTCTTGACTTTTGGATCTCGTCGACCAGGTTTTGAGCGCTCGTGGAGCCAACTCGATCGAGCGCGACCAGCGCCTCGACCGTGAGCGAGTACAGATCGGCCGAGTCTTTCACTAGGCCCGACTCGGTGAGCTTGGCCACCATCTGATCACCAATCCCCTCGATGTCCATCGCGCTACGAGACGCAAAGTACGCGATCCTTTGGTCACGTTGGGCTGGACAGTCGGGCGCCACGCAGCGGGTGTCGGCTTCTCCCTCGGGTCGGACGAGGGGGTTGTCACACACTGGGCAGTCGTTCGGAAAGACCCACGGCCGACTGCGGGCAGGGCGCTCGGCAAGCACCGGGCCGACCACCTCGGGGATCACGTCGCCCGCCTTCCTGACGATCACGGTGTCACCCGGGCGGACGTCTTTTGCAGCCACCTGATCCTGATTGTGAAGCGTGGCCATGCCGACCGTCGATCCGCCGACGAATACCGGGTCGAGCACGGCGAACGGCGTGGCGCGACCGGTGCGGCCGACGGACACCCTTATGTCGAGCAGCGTAGTCGTTCGCTCTTCGGGTGGAAACTTGTAGGCGATTGCCCACCGGGGCGCTCGCGACGTAGAACCAAGCGCCGCACGTTGGGTAAGGTCATCGACCTTGATGACAACGCCGTCGACTTCGTAGTCGAGGTCGTGGCGGTGCCCTTGCCAGTGTTGGCAGTGCGACGCGACCTCGTCGATGGTGGCGAACCCGGCGACATGTTTATTGACCGGCAACCCGAGGCTGGCGAGGAACGCAAGAGCGTCGCGGTGGGTCCGCAGGCCGGGCCGCACTCCTCCGGCCAGCTCGACCGTTCCGAGCGCGTAGCTCCAGAACGAGAGTTCTCGGGAGGCCGTGATCTCAGGGTTCTTCTGACGCAGACTGCCTGCCGCCGAATTTCTCGGGTTGACGAAGGCCTTTTCGCCGGCTTCGACGGAGCGTGCATTGAGCCGTTCGAACGCGCTCCGGGCCATGTAGACCTCGCCCCGAACCTCAAGCACCGCTACCCCAGCGGCGCGATCACCGGACAGCGATTCCGGCACGTCGGCGATCGTCGCGACGTTCGCAGTGACGTCTTCGCCCACTCGGCCATCACCCCGGGTGGCAGCACGCTTGTACGCACCGTTCTCATAACGGATACTCATCGCGAGCCCGTCAAACTTCAACTCGCACACGAACGTCACTGGCGCGCCATCGAGCCCCTTCACCACACGGTCGGCCCATGCGCGCAACTCGTCGATGTCCATCGCATTGTCGAGGCTCATCATCGGCACGTCATGCTCGACCGGCGTAAACGCCGTCGAGATCACACCTCCAACCTGACCCGTCGGTGACGACGCCGGGATAAGTCCGGCGTACCGTTCCTCGAGCGAGCGCAGCTCACGCACCATGTCGTCATAGTCGGCGTCGGGGATCTCGGGATCGTCGAGAGTGTGATAGCGCTCGTTGTGATACGCCACCTGCGCCCGAAGTCTTTCGACACGGGCGACCGAATCAGCGGCACCCTCAGCGGCGGCAGCAGTGGAGCTCTCTGATGCGGCGTCGGTCATCGACCAAAACGGTACCGAATATACGGTCAGGCGCCGAGCGCGAAGTGCGTCGCAGCCGCCTGATCCTTCACCTTGCGGGCGACCTCACCACCAATGCGCGACAGCCGACGGGCGACCGACACTTGGTGGCCAGCCAGGCCGCACATCGGGGTGATGAGAGCGTTGCGACGCAGCAGAGTGGCATCGACGCCCCGCTCGACGAGCGAGCACCATAGCGCGGCAAGCGCCTGCCAGTACCGTTCAGAAGACGGCCCGACTGGCCGATCGACCGGCACGACACCCCAGGCGATGAGGCCACCATCGGCGAGGAGCCGAGCAAGATAGCCGGCGTACTCAAGGAGCTCGACGTGAACGGGAACCGAGATGAGTTTGGGTCCGCTGGCAAGCAAGGTCGCAATGTCACACGGGCCGCAGCAGTGAACTCCAGCCAAGGCATCGCCTGCTGCAGCCATAGCGGTCGAGATGAAGTCGTCGGCCTCTTCGGGTGCTATCGGGAAGGACGGCGACATGAGCGCCGTCAGCGACGGCTCGTCGAGCACGACGATCTGGTCACTCATGGGAAGCACGGTGGAAATGGCCTCGCGGATCGCAACAATGTTCTCACGAACTGTGCGCGCCGCCAACGGAAACGCCTCACCCACATCGAGGCCAGCTCGATGGAGCGCCACTCCGAGCGTGACAGGTCCCACGAATTGCCACTTGACAGGTTTGCCGTCATGGCCGATGGCCTCGAAAAGGTCGAGGAACGCTCGCATACCGGCGAAGGCATCTCCGTCTAGGTCGACATCGATCTTGAACTCGTCGGCGGCAGGATTACCGAGCCGCACGACTCCAAAGGGCATCGGAGAGCCTGCTCCGTTGAACCGTTCAAGACCGTTGAGAACTGCCGCGTCCTCGATACCGGGCAGCGATGCTGCCGCCTGCGCAAGCACGCCCTCGAACGCGGAGCGATTCGGCAGCGACGGCACAGTAGCAATGTCGTACTCACCGACGGAAAACGCTGCGGCGGCGTCGCAATCGGTGTGGGGCAACGAACCAACGCCCATGAGACGGCCCTGACCGATTTCGGTGACCACACCGTTGCCTGGCGACACCGAAAGCCCGGGGTCGGCCCTGTTGACATTCACGTCAGCGTTCCCCCAGGTCCCACGGTATGAGTTTCGTGAACCACAGCAGAATGATCGCACGAGAGGGTGCCCGAACCCGACCCGGGAACTGAGGCATCACAGAGCGGAAACGGAGCATCCACAACCCGTTTTTCTCTAGAGATCACGACAAACGTTGCCCCATACCTACACCGCTCACCAAACTGGGACCGTGCCCGCCGCTGAGCCGCCCCAACCGATCGACCAGCCGCCCAGCGAGGTAACTCCCACCGGCTCAAGCATGATCGCGGTCGTCGGTCGCTCGCTGCCGTGGTTGGCTCGATTGGCGTGGCTCCTCGTAGCCACCGTCGGCGGCTCCGCAATCGAGGCGGCGATCGAGGACCGCGCCGACGGTGTTCGCTGGGTCGTGGCGATCGGAGCCTGGACGGTGTTTGCCCTCGTTGCCCTGGCGCTCGTTATCCCGTCGGTTCGTTCGCTGACCACCGCACGGGTTCTCGCTCCGCTCTCACTCGGGGCGATTGCGGCAAGCATCATCGGCGGTGCCGACTCGGTCGACGTCATGTTGCTCGCCATCCCGGCCGTGGTCACGATCGCTACGGTCTTCAGCGCCGATGTCGGACGATGGATGGTCCAATCATCAGCGTATGGCGGTGAAGAGCGTCTACTCCTCAGACCACCTGTTGCGGTCGGTACCGCAGCGGTTCTCGCCTGGCTGATCTGGGCCGCAGCATCGATCATCGGTCTACTCGCGCTAGGCGACGACAATGTCGCCCTGGGCATCCCCCTCACCACCATCGCGCTCGCGCTCACCGTTGCGATCGGCCCGCGCTGGCACAAGCTTTCTCGCCGCTGGTTCGTGCTCGTACCAGCTGGTGTCGTGCTCCACGACCCGGTGGTCATGGCCGACACGATCATGATCCCCACCGCCAAGGTCGCCAATATCGGGTTGGCTCGAGCCGACACGGACGCCGCCGACCTCACTGGCCCAGCGGCTGGCTACGCCGTTGAGGTACGCAGTCTCGCCACGATTACTGCGGTGTGCGCCTTCACACCGAAGGAGCCGAACGGACGAGCGATCCACATGACCGGCTTCCTCATCGCACCGACGCGTCCGGGTGAACTGCTCCGTCTGGCCCGCGAGCGCGGACTGCCCGTCAGATAACTCAGGTGCAGAGACCGCCGCCGAGCACCCGCTCGTCGGCGAGGTCGTAGAGCACGATACTTTGCCCGGGAGCTACCCGGCGCTCAGGCGAGGCCCAAGTGACCGACACGGCCGACAACTCCTTAGCGAGGCAGACGGTGGCTCGACGTGGCGTGCCGTGAGCGCTGCACTGCACAAGCACATCACCCCCAATCGCGTCGTCCATCGCGCAATCGTCGACCCACGACATCTGCTCAATCCGGAGCCCCTCGTCAAGCAGGTCGTCATCGCCGCCAACGGTGACAACTCGCTGGCCGATGTCGACGGCCGTGACGTAGAGCTTCGGGCCACCCCCGGGCAGACCAAGGCCGCGACGCTGGCCGATCGTTATGAGTTCGACCGCTTCGACTGTGCCGAGCTCACCCCCGTCGGCGTCGACGACTTGCGCTGACCGGAAGGGGATGCGCTCACCGAGAAAGGTCTCTCGACCGTCGGACTTAGTGATGAAACACACATCCTGGCTGTCGGGCTTGTCGGCGGTGCGCAGATTGATCTCGGCCGCAAGCGCACGTACCTCGGACTTGTCAAGATGCCCGACCGGAAACAAAGTGCGCGCCAACTGCGCCTGATCGAGCATGTGCACGACGTAGCTCTGGTCCTTAGCTGCGTCGCGACCCCGTTCGATGGTCAACCGGCCGTTTGCGGTGCGGCCGATGCGGGCGTGGTGGCCGGTCGCCACGGCGTCGAAGCCGAGCAGGTCAGCGCGCGCAGCGAGGCGGGCAAACTTGATCGATCGATTGCATTCGATGCAAGGGTTCGGGGTAACACCACGCTGGTGTGCGTCAACGTAAGGATTAACCACGTGCTCGTCGAAGTCGTCGCCGAAGTTGAACACGAGGTGGTCGATGCCTAGCTGCTGTGCAACTCGACGGGCGTCGTCGACGTCGCTCACTGAACAACAGCCCGTGTCGCTGTCGCCGCCCCAGAGCTTCATCGTGACTCCGATCACTTCGTGGCCTGCCCGCTGAAGGAGCAGTGCGGCGACTGACGAATCGACGCCACCTGACATGGCACACATGATCTTCACGTCGCCACCCACTTTCGTGCGGTGGCACGACGACGCAAGCGCTCGACTGCGCCACCGATCACCTCAACCGCGCGGTCGACGTCTGCGGATGTGGTGGTGTGGCCAACGCTGAGGCGCAGCGCTCCAAGCGCGTGCGAACGATCGACCCCCATCGCAGCGAGCACGTGACTCGGCTCCATCGCTCCACTCGCACAAGCCGAGGCCGCCGAGGCACAGACGTCAGCTTCATCGAGCAGAAAAAGCAACGCCTCCGACTCTATGCCGAGAATGCACACGTGAGCGTTTCCGGCGCTCTTGAGGTGGCGAGGAACGGTTTCGATCATGTCATCAACCGACTCCGCCAGTCGATCGACCAACGCATCACGCAACGCACCGACGCGAACGATCTCTGCCTCGCGCTCGTCGGCGGTGATCGCCAGCGCCTCGGCCGCGGCGACGATGCCTGCGACGTTTTGAGTGCCGCTACGCCGCTCACGCTCCTGTCCGCCGCCAACGATGATCGGAGCGACACGTTCGGCCGCGGCGCGACCACGCTCAACGAGGATGCCGACGCCCTTTGGGCCACCGAACTTGTGGGCGCTGAGGGCGACAAGATCGACATGCGGCGTAACGTCAGCCCAGTCGACCCAACTGGCGGCCTGCACTGCATCGGTGTGAAACCAAGCAGTGGGCGCGTGGCGACGAACGACTCGGGCGACCTCATCGAGGTCGGTGATAGTCCCGACCTCATTGTTCACCGCCATCACGCTCACCACGTCGGCCGGATCCCCGAGGGCCGACAGTTGGTCAAGGGTCATCGCCAGCGAATCGAGATCGACACGCCCGGCAGCATCGACCGCCACCACGTGGCCGCGCTCGTCGTGCTCGACCACGTCGAGTACCGCGTGGTGTTCGACGGCCGGACACACCGCAACACCCGCGCGGCCAGCATGACGCGCCGCCCGAATTGCACCAGCGACGGCCATGTTGTCGCCCTCGGTGCCGGAGCCAGTGAACACAACCTCGTCCGGGCGGCAACCGAGGACCGCAGCAACGCGATCACGCGCTTCATCGATCGCCTGACGAGCCCGACGAGCAAACCGATGCGACCCGGACGGGTTCGCGTAGAGCACGTCGAGGTACGGACCCATCGCCGCGATCGCCTCTGGGCGCATCGGGGTGGAGGCCGCGTGGTCGAGATAAGTGGCGGTCATTGCGCCCAGTCTGGCTCCGGACGAGGCGTCTTGCTCGCGAGATATCGCACTTGCGATGTGCCGTCTGGGTCAACCGCCGAGGCAACGCTCGATCCGTTTGTTCGCTGACCGGGTGCGATCGCACAGATGACGGGCGGCTCAGCAGCACCTCCTGTCGAGCCGCATTTCCGGACAGTCGTCGCTAACCGGCCAGCGTGGACCCATGGCGCGAAGCCTACGGTGCCGATCCCGAGCAGCTCTGTTTCGGGCGTGACGATGCCATCGGTAGCAAGGCCAGCGGCACAGTCGGTGGACAGAACGCCATTCATCTCAGTATTACCGTAGACGTTTGATGGATACGGAGGTCTTCGTCGCAACAAACCGGGGTTCGTGAGGCCGCCTGATGGACCCGATGACGGTTCGAGTCAGTTAGACCCCGACGGCTTGGTCGAGCCAGCCGACGAACGCGTCAGCCACGTCCACCGCTGCCGGCGCATCCGTGGCCGCCCCCGCAGCGACCGACCCGAGTTTGAGGCCAGCGGGCATCGCATCAGGCCTCACGAACCGCTCAATCGGGTCGGGGTTCCAGCCTCGGAGGTACAGCCCTTGGAATCTGGCGGCGTCTCGCGTTCGGCGTTGCGAAAGACCGACAACCTTGTAAATCTTGCCATCACGACGTTGAACCACCTCGCCCGGACCGACCCCGGCGAAGCACACTGCGCGACCGAACTCACGATTCGTGATCGGTCCGTCGTACACCTCGAGACCGTCGAGGCCGAGGCCGGTCAGCGCCCGGCACCACCACTCCCCGACCCAAAGGAAGGCCCGGTTCACGTCATCACTCCAGCGGGCATGGGTGCGTGGGAGCAACACATCGATCCAACAGCTACGGCCCCGCTCGACGGTGACGATCCCCCCTCCACTCCGACGACGGGTCAGTTCCCAGCCCGCAGTGTCGACGGCGGCGGTGTCGACGATGTCTATGGACTGCGACGACCCGAGCACCAATGCCGGCCGATCGACCTCGTGGATCCACACCGCAGGTTGCTCATCGTCGAGTTCGAGCGGCCGATGGTGGAAAGCGTGGGCACCCCCTGTCGACCGCTCAAGACGCGCACCAGCGCTCATCGTTGCCTCGAGGTCTTGGGCTTGAAGTACCGATCTACAACCACCAGCGGCACTGGCAGCACAGCGCACCCGACCGCAATCATTCGGAGCCGTCGCTGAGATACGTCGCTGACGGCATCGAACGAAATCAGGACGGTCCGACGACTGCCGCGAAATCGATCACCGCGGCCGCCACCCGGGGCTCGACCGGCGCCTGTGCTGCCGCGCAACCGGTTCGAGACCGGAGTCGCGGCACGAGGATCAGCTCGCTCACACACCGATCTCTCGCTCACTCCTACATCATGGGTCATGTGACGACTGATTCCGGTCACCTCTAAACCCTCTAACCTCAGGGGAATGCGTGGCTACACCGAGTCGTCGTACGGCAATGGCTTCGCCGACGTATACGACGACTGGTACGATGACGTCACCGACGTTGACGCAACGGTCAAGCTAGTGGCAGGTCAAGCCGCGGTATCGGCAGCCGCCCGGGGCGCCGACGTCCCCCGGGTCCTCGAACTCGGAGTTGGAACCGGTCGCCTGGCGTTGCCGTTGAGCGCAGCGGGCGTCGAAGTAATCGGTATCGACGCGAGCGCCGAGATGCTCACTGTGTTCGAACAGCGGCGCGCCGACGCCGAACCAGACGTCGCCGCCCGCGCTCATGCGTACCGTGGCGACATGGCAGCCGACCTGCCCGACGGCCCCTTCGACGCCGTGCTGGTCGCCTACAACACCCTGTTCAACCTGCTCGACGCCGATACTCAGCGGGCCTGCTTCGCTGGGGTCGCCGAGCGGCTCGCCCCAGTCGGCCAATTCCTGATCGAAGCGATCGTGCCCGATCCCGAGGCACCTGCCGGCACGTCCGTGAACGTGCGATCGATAGAGGCCGACCGAGTCGTGCTGTCGATCAGCGACCACCGGCCCGACGAGCAGCGCACCGAAGGACAGTTCGTCGAACTGTCCGAGGCGGGCGGTGTCCGACTCCGACCATGGGCGATTCGATGGTGTACGCCGTCAGAACTTGACAACATGGCCGAAGCCGCTGGATTGTCCCTGGTCAGCCGCGCTGCGGACATGGCCGGCACTGCGTGGAACGATGATGCCGACACCCACGTGTCGACGTATGCACGCACTACGGGGTGACGATCGGCCTCCGCTGCGTGACCCGTCCGGGGCAGGAGTAGCGTTTTGGGTATGTCGCTTGATCGGGTTACGTCACCCGCCGACCTGCGAACGATGTCCTACAGCGAGCTTGACGATCTGTCGGGCGAGATCCGCGACTTCATTGTTGGGGCCGTGTCAGAGGTGGGTGGCCACCTGGGATCGAACCTGGGCGCGGTTGAATTGACCCTTGCGCTCCATCGCGTGTTCGATTCGCCCCGCGATGCGATCCTGTGGGATACCGGCCACCAAGCGTACGTGCACAAGATCATCACCGGCCGGCAGGCCGGGTTCGAACAACTTCGCCAGGCTGGTGGGCTGTCGGGCTATCCGAGCCGCGAAGAATCCGAACACGACATGGTTGAGAACAGTCATGCATCGACGATCCTCTCGTACGCCGATGGCCTCGCCGTCGCCCGCGAGCTCGGCGCCGACGACCATCGCCACATCGTCGCCGTCATTGGCGACGGCGCAATGACCGGCGGTATGGCCTATGAGGCGCTCAACAACCTCGGCCACCACCGGCGTCGCGTGATCGTGGTGCTCAACGACAACGGTCGTTCGTACGCGCCGACCATCTCGAACCTGTCGGCCAACTCCCAAGGATTCGACGAGCGCGAGAACCACCCGTCGATCACTGATCGGGTCACCGACAAGCTGTCGCACGCCCTCACTGATATCCGTCAGAACCCCGTCTACGTCCGTCGGCAGCGTCGGCTTGAGGGGTTCCTTGCTGAGCTGCCGGTCGTCGGCAACCAGGCCGAGGCCGCGGTCGAGGCGTTCAAAGCTGGTGTTCGCGAGGTACTGCAGCCGCCATCGTTCTTCGAGGCACTCGGTGCCCGCTACATCGGTCCATTCGACGGGCACGACACCGAGTCGATGGAGCATGCTCTTCACAACGCGATCGAGTTGTCCGACGAAGGGCCAATCGTCGTCCACATGCTCACCCAAAAGGGCCGCGGCTACTCGCCCGCTGAAGACGACGACGAAAAGAACCTCCATGATGCGCCTGTTTTCGATCCGGCTGTCGGCCCGCCGAAGGCCGTCGCCACCGGCTATACCCAGGCCTTCGCCGACCAGATCGTCAAGGAAGCGGAGGCCGACGAGCGCATCGTCGCCATCACCGCAGCGATGCCCGGGCCGACCGGGCTGCTGCCATTTCAGGCCCGATTCCCCGATCGGCTTTTCGATGTGGGCATCGCCGAGCAGCACGCCGTTACATCGGCGGCTGGCATGGCGATGGGTGGTCTACGACCCGTCGTAGCTATCTACTCCACCTTCATGAACCGGGCATGGGACCAGGTCGTCTACGACGTGGCAATGCACCGGCTCGGCGTCATCTTCTGCCTCGACCGCGCCGGCGTCACCGGCCCTGATGGGTCCAGCCACCACGGGGTGTACGACATGGCGCTCCTGTCGAAAGTACCTGGCATGAGGGTGCTCGTGCCTTCGTCAGCGCAAGAGCTGGCGCAGATGCTCCACGATGCAATCAGCTTGGCCGACGAGGGGCCTGTCGCCATCCGCTACCCGCGCGGCAAGGCTCGTCAGGTCGCCGACCACGAGGTTGGATCCGGACTCGCCGCTCGCGTCGAGCGAACCGCTGACGATCCGGCCTCAGCCGTCGGCATCATCGCAATCGGCAAGATGCTGGAGATCGCCGAGCAGGCTGCCGACCAACTGGCCGAACGTGGCCAACAGGTCACCGTTTGGGATGTCCGCTCCTGTTCGCCACTCGACTCTGACATGATCGCCCTCGCTGCGAAGCATCAGCGGATCGTCACCATCGAAGATGGCATCCGTGACGGTGGCATCGGCATGACCGCCGCCGCCCAGATCGCCCAGATCGACCCGTCGGTCTCGGTTGAGGTGCTTGGCCTGCCGACCAAATTCTTGCCCCACGACCCGAAGCCAGCGAACATTTTGAGCCGTGCTGGCCTGGACGTTAGAGGCGTCGTCGCCGCCGTTCTCACCTGAGTCGCTGCCACCCAGTCGCTCAGCGATTGGCCCCGAGCCCACGGTGACTCCGTCTCGGATACCGCAACGATCACAGCACATAATCCAGCCGACTCACCGCTGGCAATGGCACCCCCACGGTCGTAATGTTGCAGGTATGGACATCGCACGACTGCGACTCAACGACTGCTCAATCGACGAGTTCGTCAATCTCGTCGAGGCAGGCGCCGCCGAGACCGCGATCGAGTCGTATCCGTTCGCGAGTCGGATCGATCACGGGGCGGTTGTGTACAACGCCAGGGCGCTCCGCCGAAACGACGACGAGCAGACGATGCGGGCGTTGCTCACCGAGTTGGCCGACGTGTTCCTCACCGGCCCCGGCATCGCCGTATTCGAGGGCGCCGTCGAGCCCGACGTGGTCGAGTCCGCCAACAAGGCGTTCTTCTCGATCATTGAGCGACAGCGCGCGTCGGGTACCACCGCTGGCGACCACTTCGCAAAAGCAGGCGCCAACGATCGGATCTGGAACGCACTTCAGAAGCTTGCCGCCCACTCCCCTGAGGTATTCTGCGACTACTACGCCAACGACGTTATCGCGTGGGCAAGCACCGCGTGGCTGGGCCCCGGCTACCAGGTGACATCGCAGGTCAATGTGGTCAACCCCGGCGGCCAGGCTCAGGAACCGCACCGCGACTACCACCTCGGCTTCATGACCGTCGATGAGGCCGAACGATTCCCGTTACACGTGCACCGATTGTCGCCGATGATGACGCTGCAGGGAGCGATCGCCCACTGCGATATGCCCGTCGAGTCGGGGCCGACGATGTACCTGCCCCACTCGCACAAGTACGAGCTCGGCTACCTTGCCTGGTGGCTGCCCGAGTTCAAGGAGTACTTCGCCAAACATCACGTGCAGGTGCCGCTGCACGCAGGCGATGCCGTTTTCTTCAACCCGGCTCTATTCCACGGTGCCGGCACCAACCGCACCGCCGACGTCCGGCGCATCGCCAACCTCCTCCAGGTCGGCACCGCCATGGGCCGCACGCTCGAGTACGTCGATCGCCGGGCCATGGTGGAGGCCTTGTATCCGGTGTGGCTCGACCGAGTCGCCGCCGGCGAGGATCGCCCTGATATCGACCGGTCGGTGGCGGCTGCCGCCGAGGGCTACTACGCCCCGCTCGACCTCGATATCGACCAACCGACCAACGACCTCCACCCACCTGCCCCGATCGACTACGTCCACCGAGCCCTCGACGAACGTCAATCCCTCGACGTGTTGCTGAAGTACCTCGCCTGACTCGGTTCTTCGTTCGGAGAACAACTCAGGTGTTGACGGTGATGGCGACAAGTTCTTCGAAGCGAGGGCAGACCGTTTCGGTCATGATGCGTGGGCGCTGGGCTGGCGTGGCACGAGCCCACTCGCCCCAGAGAGCTCGACCGACCATGAAGCCCGAGCAGCCCGCTGTGGTGGCGATGGCGAAGGTCTCGGCGAAGTGCTCGAACGAGCCGCCCCCCGACAGCATCGCCCACGGCATCGGCCCATTCGGGCTGCCCGACTGCGCAGCCGCGGTCACAGCATCGCAGCCCGACTCCGAACCGGGGTAGGGCAGCTTCAGCAGGTCTGGACCGATGGATGCGAACCGCTCCGCAGTCTCGACCACGAGGGCAACCTGATCGTCGGTGGGCGCAAGGTCGTAGAACAGTGGCTCGAGCGCGATCGGAAAGTCGGTCGCCTGACAGGCGGCCGTGATCTCGCGAGCAACCGCTTCTTGCAGCTGGGCGTGTTCTACCCGGTCTGGCCGATACGGCAGCAGCAGTTTCGCCGACGCCGCACCTGACATCTTGGCCTGATTGACCGACCATCCATCAAGAATCGTCGTCGGCGATGCCTCAGCATCAGAAAGGTAGCCCTGCGACTCGAGCGCCGCGAGAAACCCGACGCCAACCGGCAACGCGTCGACCAGTTGTGGGATCGAGTACTCGGGTTCGAGCATCACGCCGGACGCCATGTCGGCGACACCGTCGATCAGTTCCGCCTTGAGCGCCGTGATCTCGAGTGCGCTTAGCGAGTCGGGGTCGTCAGGGCGGAGAAACGCTCGAAGCGAATCACGATGATCGATCGCGAGGATCGAGAACTTGCCGCGTGAGTCACACAGGTCGGCGATGGCCATTCACGAGTCTTTCAAGGGGATGACTGGGAGCGTCCACTCGCCCTTCGACCAGTCGTCTTGGATCCAGGTGTGCTCGGCGTGGAAGCACGGCGGAGTGATGCGCTCGTCGTCGAGCAGCTCACCGGCGAGGTAGTTGAGAAACATCATGTTGCCACTCGGGCTCGCCACCGACGAGTGGTACCCCTTGGTCACCAGCACTGCCTCGCCGTCGTAGGCGGCGAACATCTCGTCGAAGCCGTCTTCGGGCGCCCAGTTGCGTTGCACGACGAAGCCCTCGGGACGGTCGAACTTGAAGTAATAGACCTCCTCCAGATACGGCGAGCCGTCACGGCCATCGTGGCGATGTGGCGCCCAACCAGCCCAAGTTCCGCGCGGCACATAGACCTCGTAGAGGACCAGCCGTTCGGCGGGCATCGGCGCTGACAGAATGTGATGCACCTGGCGGTACGCCGCGCCACCCCCGCGAATCTCTTGGCGCATTTCATCGGGCCGGAACAACCGGATCGGATACTTGCCCTCAGCCTGAGCCGAGCCTATTGAGAACTCGAAGTCGCTGTTAGCAACGGCCTGCACGGTGATGGGCGTGCCTGGCGGGGCGTAAACCACGTGGGGCATTTCGGTGAACATCGAAGAGCGCGACAGCTCGAACGTCTGGTCGCCAGCAGTGACCACGCCGCGTCCGCCGAGCGGCACGATCGCCGTCTCCTGATCGTCGAGCTGGGCGGCGTGGATGTCGCCCGACCCGAGTTCAACGACCGAGAACGACAGGAAGTCCCAACCAGCGTCGGGCGGCGTCACATCGAGACGAACGGTCCCCTCAGGCGTGCGCTGGCGGTAGTGCGCCATGTCGGTCTCGTGCATCGGACCCACCGGGGACGCATGCCGCATCGGGAACCCTGAGTGCGACAGCGGGTTGCCGTCGGCGTCGACCTTGATCTCAGCCCGGTGAGCGCTTGATGCATACGGATCTGGATTGTCGCTCATGACTGCTCCTCTTCGATCTCGGAGATACTGACGGGGCGATTCTCGTTCATCGACCGGAGAGCGGCAGTGCCGATGACGAGTGGGGCCCTTCCGTCAGCACCCGAGGCGGGGCTCGGTGCAGCAGCGGAACCATTGACGTAGGTGACGAACGCCGCCCACTGGTCGAGGTAAGACTGGGCGTAGCGCTCAAGGAAGAAGTCGAGCAGCCGGGGCCGGCGGTAACCGTCGCCGGTGGCGACCACGGTGTTGTACTCGTGATGGTTCGCCGAGCTTGCCAGACCGTTGGCGCCGAACGCCTCAACCCGCTGGTCGTATCCGTAGGTCGCCTTACGGCTGTTGTCGATTGTGGTGATCGCCCCGGACTCGTGGGTCAGCAGTACAACGGCGGTGTCGATGTCGCCCGCCGCGCCGATCGCCGGATCGACCCGGTTGGCTCCGCAGGCGAACACCTCGACCACCTCCGAACCGGTGATATACCGGGCCATGTCGAAGTCGTGGATCGTCATGTCGTTGAACATTCCACCCGACGAGGCGATGTACTCGATCGGTGGCGGGCCCGGGTCACGACTCGTGATCTTGCACAGGTGTACGTCGCCAACCGCACCGTGCGCGACAGCGTCTGCGACAGCCTTGTGGCTCGGGTCGTAGCGCCGATTGAATCCGATCTGCAGCTTCACGCCGGCTTTTGCGACTGCGCCCAGCCCACGATCAACCTCGGCGACCGACAGCGAGATCGGCTTCTCACAGAACACGTGCTTGCCGGCATCGGCAGCGGCGACCATCGCGTCGACGTGGGTGTTGGTGCTCGTGCAGATTGCCACGGCATCGACGTCGTCGGCTGCAACCGCTGCGTCGAGAGAGTCGGCCGCCCTGCAGCCGAGTTCGGCGGCGAGCGAGTCCGCAGCTACCGCCACCACATCGAACACGACGCTGACCGTTGAGCCGGCTACTCGGCGAGCGAGCATCTCGGCGTGCATCCTCCCGATGCGCCCGCAGCCGAGAACTGCGAACCGCACGGGTGATGGTGGTGAATCGTTGGTCACTAGGTCTCCTCGGACGTCGAAGTTAGATCGGAAGCGGGCGTCGAACGTCGGGCGATGAGGTGACCTGACTCGATCGAAACCTCGTGGGGACGAACCGCCACACGGACCGGGCGGCTGCACGGCGCACCGGTGTAAACATCGAAGCGCCCAAGGTGCTTCGGACACTGGACGAGCACCTGTTCACCGTCGACGACCAGTTCACCGTCGGCGAGGTGCGCGTTGCCGTGGGAGCACAGCCCGTCGAGCACACAGAGATCCGCCCCGCCCTGTCCGGGAGCACCAATCCGAACGACCACGAACGTCTGGTCGGCGACGTCGACTCGAACAAGATGCTCGGTCTCGAAGCGATCGAGCGGTCCGAGGTCGGCAGCGCCGTCCGGCCTCAACCAACCGACAGCAGCGGCGCTGAGCGACAGTGGTGGCACATCAGGAATGGGTCGGTCGGGCACCACGTCGAGGGGGTCGCTTCGCTGGGCTCGGATCGATCGCCACACCTCCGCGTAGGCGCGATGCATTCCGACGGTGGGTCGAGGGAATGATGCTGCCACTTCACGGTGCAGCTCAGGAAGTTGATAGTACGGGACCGTTGGAAACACGTGATGTTCGACGTGGTAGTTCATGTTCAGGTAAAGGAACCTGAACACCGGGTTGGTCAGCACGGTCCGCGTCGAGGCCCGGTGATCAAGGACGTCCTCGGCCAGCCCGAGGTGTTGCGTCGAACCGAAGAACACCATCAGCCAGGCCCCGAGCATCGAGGGGATTGCGCCCACGAGCAGTAGCGGCAGCACCGACCCGGTCGCCAGCGCGACAGCCACAATCCACAAGTGCAGCCCAACCGAGATCCGGGCATCTCGCACCACCACGCGTCGCTGGTCGGCTGGCACGTAGTCGACCAGCTCCAGCCCCAGCCGACCGGCGGCCTGCTTCACAAGGGTGATGAGCGCCGGTACGCCGTTGTAGACCCCCGTGTAGTTGAGGGCTAGGCGTCGGATCGTGCCGGGTCGACCGACCTGGATCTCGGCGTCACGCCCCACGATGATCGTGTCGGAGTGATGTCGGAAGTGCGACCAACGCCATGCGGTCGGATTGCGCAGCGCCTGGAACGACGCTACCCAGTACACGGCGTCGTTGAGCCTCGTTGACAGCGTGGCCGTGCCATGGCCGAACTCGTGCCAGCGCGCATCGCACGCCCCACCATAAAGTGCCCAGTACGCAATGAACACCGGTAGCGCAGCGAGCCATCCCACCCGGGTCGCCAACACTACTGCAGCCGTGCCGGAGCCGATGAGTAGGACCGCCCACAGCACCAGGTCCAACACCGGCCGACGCATCTGCCGTCGCGACAGCTCACGCAGCCGGTCGAGGTCAATCGGTGGGACGAACCACTCGCCGTCGACCAGACCACGTTCCGCGGCACGCGTCGCCTCAGGCCCCGCGACGGTGTAGCTGCGTGCCGGCGGCGGGCCGGTCAGCGCCGCGGCGAGGCTCCCCATGGTGCTCCTATCGGCAGGCGCTGTCGCCCCGGGCAGTGATAACTGCCCGATCAGGCGCGACGCTGGCCGGCCTTTCCGGCGACGATTTCAGCGTGAGCCGCCTCAACCTCGGCCCGCGACGACACCTCAGGCACACCGACCTCCCAGTAGCAGCCGCCCTCGGTCCACTCGTACTGATGGGTCTGGAGCGCAATCACGTACGTCCGATCCGACAACCGTGCCCGCTCAAGCGCCGCCTCCAACTCGCGAACCGTAGTGACTGTCTCGGCGTTGCAGCCCTGCGCCCTGGCAAGCAGTTCGAAGTCGACGCGCACCTCGGTGTTCCGTCCGTTGCAGTCGTCGAGCAGGTTGTTGAAGGGCACACCGCCCTGATTGACCTGGAGCCGGTTGATCACGGCGAAGCCACCGTTGTCACAGATGATCACGATCATCTTGTGACCCGACACCACCGACGAATACAGGTCGGAGTTCATCATCATTGTCGAGCCGTCGCCGACGAACACGATGACCTCACCGTTGGGGCGAGCCATCTTGGCGCCCCAGCCGCCGGCGATCTCGTAGCCCATGCACGAGTAGCCGTACTCGCAGTCGAAGCTGTTGATCTCGTTCTGTCGCCACCCGTTGTTGACCTCGCCGGGGAACCCGCCGGCGGCGGCGAGTGCGTAATCGCCAGGATGCTTGTTACGGTCGACGGCACCCACAACCTGGGCGTAGGTGACCGGCTGCTTGCCAGGCTCGCCGGCATCGGTGGGCGCTGCGATCTTGTCGATGTAGGCGTGGTAGCCGGCGCGCAGGGTAGTGGCCCGCTCTTGCCAGGCTTCGTCGGCGGTCCAGTCGCCCGCTGCCACGGTAAGTTCTTCGAGGCCTGCACGGGCGTCGCACACGAGCGGCACCGAGCGACGCTTGTGGGCGTCAAACCGAGCGGCGTTGAGCCCGATGATCTGCACGTCGGGGTTCTCAAACACGGTCCACGAACCTGTGGTGAAGTCTTCGAGGCGACTACCGACGGCGAGCACCACGTCGGCCTCGGCGGCGAGGGTGTTCGCCCCCTCCGAACCGGTGACGCCGATGGGCCCGACGTAGAGCGGGTGCGATGCCATCATCGAAGCCTTGCCTGCCACCGACTCGGTGACCGGCACGCTGTGCTGCTCGGCGAAGGCGACGAGTGCTGCCTCTGCGAACGAATAATGCACGCCGCCGCCGGCGAGGATCAACGGACGCTTGGCGCTGCGCAAGACCTCGGCGGCACGGCCCAACTCGTTCCGGTCAGCGCGCTGACGCCGGATGCGATGCAGCTTCGGAAGCAGGAACTCGTCGGGCACGTCGAATGCCATCGCCTGCACGTCTTGCGGCAACCCGAAGAACGCCGGGCCGCAGTCAGCCGGATCAAGCATGGTGTCGATCGCCGCAGGCAGCGAAGTGAGGATCTGGTCGGGATGCGTTATGCGATCCCAAAAGCGGGTGACCGATCGGAATGAGTCGTTGACCGTGGTCGACGGCTCCCCGAAGTGCTCGACCTGCTGCAGCACCGGGTCGGGGGTGCGGGTGACGAAGGTGTCGCCCGACAGGAGTAAGAGCGGGATCCGGTTGGAGTGCGCCACGCCCGCAGCGGTGACCATGTTGGTTGCGCCGGGGCCAATCGACGAGGTCGCCGCCATGATTTGGCGGCGACGCACGGCCTTGTTGTAGGCGGTGGCTGCGAGCGCCATGCCCTGCTCGTTCTGGCCGCGCCACGTAGGCAGCAAGTCGTTAACCTCTTCGAGAGCGTGGCCGAGGCTGGTCACGTTGCCGTGACCGAAGATCCCAAATACACCTGGGAAGAGCTGCGCCTCGGAACCGTCGCCGAGTTCGGTTCGCTGTGCAATCAGATGCTGCACGATCGCCCGGGCGACCGTCATGCGCTTCGTTCCCATCAATCTCTCCGTCCGCTCATCTAGGTCGGGCTCAGGCCAGTCTCGTGACCGGCTCCCACTTCTCGCTCTGCCACGATTCGAGCAGGGCGGCCTGCACGCTGACGTAGTCGATCGCCTCGGCGAAACCGGGCGTGTGCTGCCGGTTGGCGGCGACCGACGACAAAAATTCGTAGTTCTCGATGACCTTCAAATCTTCATACCCGATCGAGTTGGCGTCACCCGGCACGAAGTGGCCGTGGTTCGGGTATCGATCGCCAGCATTGACCGTGGTGTAGCCGCGAGCCGTGCCGTCGGCGCGGAACAGCTCAAGCTGATTCATCGTCTCGAGATTCCACATGGCCGACCCCTTGGTGCCGTACACCTGGAAAGCACACTGCGATTCGGGGCCGACGATCGCCCTACTTGACTCGAACACACCCTGGGCTCCACTGGCGAACTTAACCATGCAGCCGAAGTAATCCTCGTTCTCGACAGGGCCCGTCGGATCGTCGGGCGATCCCATGTCGTAGTGGGTGCCGCCCTCCTTGGGCAATGGCCGCTCGGTGATGAAGGTGTGGCCGGTTCCTACCACCTTCTCGATCGGTCCGACGAGCATGTGGGCCAGATCGATCGAGTGGCTGAGGATGTCGGACGACACGCCGTGGCCAGCGCCATCGAGTTGGAACCGCCACGACAGGAGCCCCATCGGATCAGCGCCGTACATCGAGAAGAACTGACCCCTGTAGTTCGTGATCTCACCGAGCTCACCCGATTCGATCAGCTGCTTCGTGTATTGCACAAGCGGCGCCCAACGGTAGTTGTATCCCACTCCGGTGATCACGCCGGCAGCACGCGAGGCTGCCTCGATCCGCACGGTCTGCTCGGGGGTGCCGCCGACGGGCTTCTCGCAAAATACGTTCTTGCCGGCCTCAGCCGCCGCGATGGCGAGTGGCTCGTGGAGCATGTTGGGCGCGCACACGTAGACCACTTCGACGTCAGGATGTTCGACCGCTCGACGCCAATCCGTGGTCCCCTCACGGAATCCGAACGATGCCACACCTTGGTCAAGGCGCTCCTGCACGTTGTCGCTCAGGACGACGAGCTCAGGGTCGTATTCGCGCTGGGGGAACA
>Ga0213866_10000142_pt1 | contig 59223 bp, 62 predicted proteins | sample PICome_11_FD_160079 | JGI IMG/M metagenome (GOLD analysis project Ga0213866, IMG submission 160079) | Coastal seawater microbial communities near Pivers Island, North Carolina, United States - PICO284 | ecosystem: Environmental > Aquatic > Marine > Coastal | place: USA: North Carolina...
GTGTCGCCGAGATCCGTGTCTCCGATGCCGACACGGGTGAGATCTACGTGCGGACACCGATCGAGATCGATTGCAGTGACCCGGCGCGACCCACCGCATCCACCGTGCTCGACTGCGGGGCCGACGTGCTGGTCGTCGTGCTCGGCAACGAGGCCGGGGATCCCGCGGCGCTGACCGTGGTGCACGAACGGGTCGCGATCGTCGCCGACGTGGTCGTGACCGAGGGCGAGACCGTGCAGGTCGAGATCCCGCTCGCCGGCGCCGCCACGATCCCGGTGCGGGTGCTCGATGTCGACGGGAGCGATGTCGTGCGCGTCCAGGTCGACAACATCTGTCCGCCATCAGATCCCGCGCCCGACGACGGTGACGACACCACGGATGCCGAGGATCCGACCGGAGACGACGGTGGCGGAGCCGACTCCACACCCGCGACATGTGCCGAGTCGGTTGATGCGGCACCGGCCTGTGCCGAGGTACGCGTCATCGTCGAACCCGACTGTCCGAAGTCGCTGGCCAACGTCTCGATCCGTCGAGACGGGATCGGTCGGGAGCGGTTCGTCGTGCTGCTGGGTGGCACGATCGCGGGCGTCATGGCGATCGACGGCACCGGCGACGGCACCGTCCCCGTCTCCCTCGGCGAGACCGACGCAGAGCTCACCGTGTCCCGGTCGACCTCCACCGAAGCCATCGCCGTCGGGGTGTTGCGTTGTGTGGGAGGATCGAGCCGGGCCGGGCCGATCGCGGCCTCGCTCGTGGTGTTCGCCGTACTGGCCACGGCCGCGGGCGTGATGCCCTGGCCGCTCAGACCCGGGCCGGTCTGAGCGGGCCGGCGAGGGTGGCGCGATGGTTGGGCCGAGGGGCCTATTGTGAGGCCTCACCAGGCCCCCGTAGCCTAGAACCACGGGGAGGCATCGACCCGTCGGACTGCAATTTGGTCGCTTTGTCCGACGGTGAGCCAGAGCGAAACCGGCCCTGTCCACGTCACACCAACGTTTCCACAGAGAGCGGTTTCCACCATGTTCACCCGGATGAGGCTCGTCCCGATTCTTGCGATCACCGCGGCGCTCGTGTTCTTCCCCACATCGATCAGTTCCGCGCAGGATGCTCGCACCCTCGACTGCGACGGTGCCGAGTCGGTGATCGCCTTCCCGTACAACGGGTACGGCGCAGGTCCGGAGTCGGTTCTGGTCGTCGGCAACGCCGTCAACTACCCGACCACGCTGACCGTTTCCGCCGCCCTTCCGGCCGGCACCTACGACGTGGTGGCCGGCGCCTACGACGGCTACTTCGGCCGCAGCAACACGCCGGCGCAGGACTATGAGGAATACGTGCTCCAGTTCCTCGATGCCGGTGGCGCCGTCGTCGCCACGTCGGCAATGAGCGGCGATCTCGTCGACTTCACCGAGGAAGCCAGCTGGCGTGGCTCCGTCGGTCGGGTCGTGCTCGACCGCGACGTGACCGCGGTGCGCGCGGTTCATGCCCATCTCGGCAACGCCGCGATCATCGCCATCGGTCAGGCCCAGTCGCTTCAGCCCACGTGCCTCGGCACCACTCTCGTGCCGCCGCCGACCACCACGACGACGACCACGACGACCACCACCACGTCCACGACGACCACCACGTCCACGACCGTTCCGGTGACCTCGACCACCACGACCATCCCGGTCACGTCCACCACGACCGAGCCCCCGTCGACGACGGTTGCGCCGACGACCATCATCGCTTCGCCGACCACGTCGATTCCGGTGACATCCACGACGACGACCACCACGACCACGGTCCCGACCCAGGTCCTGCCCGAGGTCGAGGAGATGCCCGATCCGGATCCGGTCGTCGGGAATCCCACCTTCACCGGCTGATCGCCGGTCGCGGTCGACCGGGCCGCGAGAACGCACCCTGGACAGCAAGGGCGGGGCCACAGCGCCCCGTCCTTCGCAGTTTTGGACACGTCGATCGGGGGAAACCCCGTGGGTGTTGCCCGAGTCGGCGGTTAGCCTCGCCCGGTAACGCAGGTCCTCGAGAGGAGAGCGCCGTGCCCGCGACCGTCGTCGTCGGTACTCAATGGGGTGACGAAGGGAAGGGGAAGTTCACCGACCTCGTCGCCAAAGAGATGGAGATGGTCGTCCGCTACCAGGGCGGCCACAATGCGGGCCACACGCTCGTGGTCGAAGGTGAGACCTTCGCACTCCAACTCGTACCGAGCGGAATTCTCTACGACCACATCACGCCCGTCATCGGCAATGGTGTGGTCGTCGACCCCCGTGTGCTGCTCAAGGAGATGGACACGCTCGAGTCCAAGGGGGTCGACTGCAGTGCCCTCAAGGTCTCCGGCAACGCCCACCTGATCATGCCGTACCACCAGGAGCTCGACGCCCTCCACGAGCGTCACCTCGGTGACGGCAAGCTCGGCACCACCAAGCGGGGTATCGGACCGGCCTACGCCGACAAGGCCATGCGCGTCGGTCTGCGGGTCCAGGACCTCCAGGACCCCAAGATCTTCCGCCAGAAGCTCGACGTGGTGCTCGGCTACACCAACCAGGTGCTCACCAAGGTGTTCAACCGGCTACCGGTCGACGCCGATGCGATCGCGGCCGAGTATCTCGACGTCTGCGCGCCCCGGGTCATCCCCCACATCGCCGACGCGATCTCGCTGGTCCACGACGCGCTCGAGACCGGCCAGGGCGTGCTGCTCGAAGGTGCGCAGGCGACCTTCCTCGACCTCGACCACGGCACCTACCCGTTCGTGACATCGTCCAACCCGGTGGCCGGCGGCGCCTGCACCGGTGCGGGCGTCGGCCCGCGCGACATCGATCGCATCATGGGGATCGCCAAGGCCTACGTGACCCGCGTCGGCTCCGGACCGTTCCCCACCGAACTCCACGACGAGATCGGTGACCATCTGGTCGATGTCGGTCACGAATACGGCACCAACACGGGCCGTCGTCGGCGGCCCGGCTGGTTCGATGCCGTCATGATGCGCCAGGCGGTGCGGGTCAACTCGCTGTCCGAGGTCGCGCTCACCAAGCTCGACGTGCTGGATGCCTTGCCGTCACTGAAGGTCTGTGTCGCCTACGAGATCGATGGGGTCCGTCACGAGCGGTTGCCCTACCACCAGAGCCAACTCCACGGCGCCACGCCGATCTACGAAGAGCTTCCCGGTTGGGAAACCGATCTCAGTGCGATCACCAACCCGAGCAGCCTTCCGGCCAGTGCCGCGGCCTACATCGAGTTCCTCGAGGAGCAGATCGGCGTGCCCATCCGTCTCGTCGGGGTCGGTCCCGGCCGCGAACAGTTCCTCGATCGCGCTGCGTGACGGTGGGCGTCGCGAACGCCCGTGGTGTCCCCCTCAGCCGAAGGGCTGGCTCCAGTCGATGGGTGGGGCGACACCGTCGGCCGGCTTCTCTTCGGGAGCAGGCGCCGGCGCCGGCGCCGGCGGCGGCGGGACTTCGTTGAAGCTGTCGGCGAGTTCTGCCGCGAACTCGTCGCCGCTGTCGGGCACCGTCGCCGGCACCCGCTGGAGATCGTCCTCGGTCGGCGCGAGCGGGTCGCTGAGCACCGGATTCGACAGGGAAGCCTCGGTGGCCGCCGCTGCGGCCTGGCGGCCGGCGACGCGGGCGTCCCACGCCTTCACCCGACGCTTGACGTCGCGTTTGGCCATCTCGGGGCGGGCGGCATGGCTCCGGACCCCGCCCGCCACCATGGCGCATTCCTTGCAGAACGGCTTCTTGGCGCCGAACGGAAAGACCAGGCACAGCTCGCAGTACTCGAGGCCACATCGTCGACAGACGTTCTCTGACTTCTCGAAGCTGTGGTCCTGGCAAAGACCGGTGAGGTCGACAGTCACTGGGCATTCTCCTCGTGTTCTGTCTCTCCCGTCGGCAGGTATCCCCCGGTTCTTGATGAGTCGAACGACCAGTGAAAGGGTCACTTCGTGACTGTGATGCCCAACCTGCTCTCCGAGCGCTACGCCAGCGCGGCCATGAACGAGATCTGGTCGCCCGAACGCAAGATCGTCCAGGAGCGGCGTCTGTGGCTCGCGGTGCTGCGGGCCCAGGCCGAGCTGGGCGTCGAGGTGCCCGCCGGCGTCGTCGAGGCCTACGAGGCGGTCATCGATCAGGTCGACCTGGCGTCGATCGCGGCCCGCGAAGCCGTCACCCGACACGACGTGAAGGCCCGCATCGAGGAGTTCTGTGCGCTGGCCGGTCACGAACACATCCATCGCGGGATGACGTCACGGGATCTCACCGAGAACGTCGAGCAGCTACAGGTGCGGGAAGCCCTCGAACTGGTCCGTGACCGAATGGTCGCCGTCCTGGCCCGGGTCGGCGGGCTGGCCGCCACCCACGCCGATCGCGTCATGGTGGCGCGGACCCACAACGTCTCGGCCCAGGCGACCACGCTCGGCAAGCGCTTCGCCGACGTTGCCGAGGAACTGATGATCGGGCTCGAGCGGGTCGAGGGCCTCCTGGGTCGATACCCCCTGCGCGGGATCAAGGGACCGGTGGGCACCCGGCTCGACCAGCTCGACCTCCTCGGCGATCCGGCCAAGGTCGATCAGCTCGAGGCGGCGGTCGCCACTCATCTCGGCTTCGCCCGTGTGGTCGACAGCGTGGGGCAGGTCTACCCGCGTTCGCTCGACCTCGACGTGGTGTCGGCCCTCGTGCAGGCCGTCTCCGCGCCGGCCAGCGCGACCACGACGCTTCGGCTCATGGCCGGTCAGGAACTGGCGACCGAGGGCTTCCGGCCCGGGCAGGTCGGGTCGACCGCGATGCCACACAAGATGAACGCCCGCAGCGCGGAGCGCGTGGGAGCGCTGCGCACGGTGCTCGACGGCCACCTCACGATGGCGGCGAGCCTGGCGGGCCGGCAGTGGAACGAGGGCGACGTGAGCTGCAGCGCAGTGCGGCGGATCATGTTGCCCGACGCGTTCCTTGCCACCGACGGGCTGCTCCAGACCGCGCTCGTGGTCTTCGAGGAGCTGGGCGTGTTCCCCGCAGTGATCGAGGCCGAGTTGGCCCGCGATCTGCCGTTCCTCGCCACCACCCGTGTGCTGACCGCGTCGGTCGACCGCGGGTTGGGTCGCGAGGAGGCGCACGAACTCGTGAAGGAACACGCGGTGTCGGCGGCACTCGACCGTCGCGAGATGTCCGGTGCCCCCGGCCTCGTCGACCGGTTGGCCGACGACGAGCGAATCCCGCTCGACCGCGGCGACATCGAGGCGTTGCTCGCCAACCCGGCCGAGTTCACCGGCACGGCCATCGACCAGGTCCGCCGCATCGTTTCGCGGGTCGACGCGATCGTGGCCCGACACCCCGAGGCTGCCGCGGCGGTGTCGGAGGTGCGCGTCTGATCAGGCGCCGCGGCCGATACCCGCTCGCTTGAGCACGGCGGCGGGCACGCCGACCTCGCGCCAGGCCGAGTAGCTGATGCCCTTGCGTTCGCCGTAGGCCGCAGCAGCCGCGACGAATCCTTCCTCGAGGGCCGACAGGTCGATGGTGGTCTCGGCCGCGGCGATCGCGGCGGCGAGGTCGAGCCGTTCCTGCACGAGCTGGAGACGGGTCATGGGATCGGCCGAGTCGATCGTGGACTCGATCGTGGCCAGACGGGCCCGCATCGATTCGGGCGTGCGCTTGCGACCCCGCTTGGGGCGGTGGGCGTCGAGCGCCTCGAGATAGCTGCGGACGGCGCGGCCCTGCGACCGCCCTTCGGCCAATGCGGCCTTGTGTTCGTCGGTCATCTCTTTGCGTGGTGCCATCGTGTTCCTCGTTCGTTGCGGTTGGCTTCGTCGGTGACGGGAATATGGCCGCCGTTGTGGGTGCACCATATCGGTCTGTCCGGTCGGTCGTATAGGCGGAATCAGGCACGTTTCCATTTGCCCGACACGCCGAAATCGGCCCTCGTGGGCTCGGGTAGAGTCGGACCCATGGCCTCTCCCGCACTCGTCTCCCACCTGATGCAACACTCGGTTCGCGAGGGCGATTTCACCCTGAAGTCCGGCAAGAAGAGTCGGTGGTTCATCGATTCCAAGCAGACCGTGTGTCGGCCCGACGGCGTGCTCGCCGTCGCCGACGCCGCCCTGACCGTGATCCCCGACGAGGCGACCGCGATCGGCGGGCTCACGATGGGGGCAGATCCGGTCGCGTTCGGGATCGCCGCGGTTGCCGCGACCCGGGGTCGTGACCTTCGTTCGTTCTCGATCCGCAAGGAGGCCAAGGGCCACGGGGTCACCGGACGCTTGGCCGGCGCGCTCCAGGAGGGCGACAAGGTCGTCATCGCCGAGGACACCGTCACCCGGGGCATCTCGCCGCTCGAGGCCGCGACGGCAGTGCGCGAACTCGGCGCCGAACCCGTCCTGATCCTCTCCATCGTCGACCGCGGCGGCACCTGCGAGGCGATGGCCGCGGCAGAGGGGATCCCCTTCGTCGCGCTGGTGACCGCCATGGACCTCGGATTCGACTACGGCGACTGAGGCGGGTGGCGATAGCGTTTCGCCCGTGCAGAACGCCCCGACCGCCGCCTTCTCCATCACGCTCAAGATCTCGCTCGACAATGTGCCGGGCACCCTGGGCCGATTCGCCACCGCCATCGGCGCGGCCGGCGGCAACATCGCCGCCATCCCCGGGTTCGAGGCCAAGGGCCCGACCGTGGTGCGCGCCATCGACGTGCACTGCCGATCCGAGGAACACGCCGAGCAGATCGCCGAGGCCGTCGACGCGCTCGACGGCGTCACGGTGGTCGAGTGGTGGGATCGCACCTACAAGCTCCACGAGGGCGGGAAGATCGAGGTCCTGGCCCTGTGCTCGGTCGCCGATGCCGATGACCTCGCCATGGCCTACACCCCCGGCGTCGCGCGTGTCTGCATGAGCATCCACGAGAACGAGGCGCTGGCCCACCAGTACACGATCAAGAAGAACACGGTGGCGATCGTCAGCGACGGCAGCGCCGTGCTCGGCCTCGGCAACATCGGTGCCGCGGCCGCCATGCCCGTGATGGAGGGCAAGGCGCTCCTCTTCAAGGAGTTCGGTGGCGTCGATGGCTTCCCGATCTGCCTCGACACGCAGGACACCGAAGAGATCATCGAAACGGTCATCCGGCTCGCGCCCACGTTTGGCGGCATCAACCTCGAGGACATCGCGGCGCCGGCCTGCTTCGAGATCGAGGAGCGCCTGAAGGCGGCGCTCGACATCCCGGTCTTCCACGACGACCAGCACGGCACTGCCGTGGTCGCCCTCGCCGCGCTGAACAACTCGCTGAAGCTCGTCGACAAGAAGATGGGCGACATCAGCGTCGTCATCTCGGGCATGGGCGCCGCCGGTGTCGCCTGCGGAAAGATCCTGCTCGATGCCGGTGTCGGCGAGGTGGTCGGCGTCGACAGCATCGGCGCCGTCTACTCGGGGCGCGACAAGCTCAACTACGCCAAGCAATGGTTCGCCGACAACACGAATCCCGACCGCAAGGCCGGCACGCTGCAAGAGATGCTGCACGGCGCCGACGTGTTCATGGGCGTGAGCGCACCGAACCTGATCGACGCCTCCGACCTGCGCAACATGGCGAAGGAACCGATCGTCTTCGCGATGGCCAACCCCGATCCCGAGATCCGGCCCGAGCAGGCCGATGGGCTCGCCGCGGTCATGGCGACCGGTCGCTCCGACTTCCCCAACCAGATCAACAACGTGCTGGCGTTCCCCGGCATCTTCCGCGGTGCCCTCGACGCCAACGCCCACTCGGTCACCGAGAACATGAAGGTTGCGGCCGCGGCCGCGATCGCCGGCTGTGTCAGCGACGAGGAACTCCACCCCGGCTATGTCGTGCCCTCGGTGTTCGATCACTCGGTGGCCCCGGCAGTGGCCGTCGCGGTGGCTGATGCGGCGGTCGCTGACGACGTGATCCGTAGCTGATCCGGGCTGTCCACGGGGGCGGCGCAACCAATAGGGTCTGGCCCCATGCCGAACCCCGACTACCCGAATCTCCTCTCGCCTGTGCGCATCGGCACAATGGAGCTCCGGAACCGGATCGTGATGGCGCCGATGGGGGTCGAGATCGTCGACTCCGACGGTCGGGCCAACGAGGGGATCGTTCGTTACTACGAGGAGCGGGCCCGCGGCGGCGCGGGGCTGATCATCACCGAGGTCGCCGCGATCGCCTACCCGAGCGGCGCCAACTCGGTGCACCAGCTGGGCATGTCACAGGACACGTTCATCCCCGCCCTGCGGGAACTGACCTCGGCCGTCCACCGCCACGACGGAAAGATCGCGGTCCAACTCGTGCACCACGGCAAGGTCTCGCGGGTCGACACCGCCAAGGGCAACGACGTGCTCGTGCCGTCGATTCCCGAGTGGCACGGCTCGCTCAGCATGATCCAGGACCTGACCGACGCCGAGCTGGGCCTGATGGCCGCCGCCAACGGAGGCGGATCGCCCCAGTACAAGGCGATGACCACCGACGACATCGCCCAGGTCACCGATGACTTCGTGGAGGCGGCCCGTCGGGCCAAGGAAGCGGGCTTCGACGGGGTCGAGATCCACGGCGCCCACGGCTACCTGCTCTCCGGCTTCCTCTCGAAGCAGTGGAACACGCGCGACGACGAATACGGGGGGAGCATCGAGAACCGGTCGCGGTTCCTGTGTGAGGTGTTGCGCGCGGTCAAGGCGGAGGTGGGCGGCGACTATCCGGTGTGGTGCCGCCTCGATGCCGTCGAGTACCAGACCCCCGACGGCATCGTCTTCGAGGACACCGAGATCACGGCCCAGCTCGCCGTCGAGGCCGGGGCCGATGCCATCCACCTGAGCGCCTATGGCGACATGACGTCGGCGTCCGCGTTCACCGAGGGGACGTTGCCGCACCGCGAGGCCAAGCACGCCGCCCTCTCCGGGCGGCTGAAGAAGCGGGTCACGGTGCCGGTCATCGGTGTCGGTCGCATCCGGCCCGAGACCGGCGAGGAGATGATCGGCCACGGCAAGGCCGACCTGATCGCGATGGGCCGGCAGATGCTGGCCGACCCCGAAACGGCGCGGAAACTCACCGAGAACCGCGAGGCCGACATCCGGCCCTGCATCAACTGCTACACGTGTGTGGCCCAGCCGTTCTTCGATCAGCGCGTGCGCTGCGCGGTGAATCCGGTCCTCGCCAACGAGGTCGAGCTCGGCGAGATCGAGCGTACGAAGTCCTCGACGGCGAAGAAGGTCGTGGTGGTCGGCGGCGGCCCCTCCGGTATGGAAGCCGCACGGGTGGCTGCCCTGCGTGGCCACGACGTGACGCTGCTGGAGGCCTCGGACCATCTGGGCGGTGCACTGCGCTTCGCGGCCCTCGTGTACGAACCCAACCTGCGGTTGCTGCACTGGCTCACCGGGCAGATGGACGCACTCGACATCGATGTGCGGACCGGCACCCCGGCCGACGCCGACATGATCCGGCAGCTGGCCCCCGACGAGCTCATCGTCGCGACCGGCGCTGCCCGGGAGCGGTCCGCCCTTCCGGGGGCCGATCGCCGGCTCGTCGTCGACGGCGACGACCTGCGAGCGATGCTGACCGGGTCGGGCGACGTGCGCGCGGCGTTGAAGAAGCTGCCCCTCGCGGGACGCATCGCCGCCACCGTCGGGCGCCGAGTGGGTCTGCTCGACGATCCCGGACGCCTGGCCAAGTTGACCGTGCACTCCTTGCCCATCGGCAAGCGGGTGGTCATCGTCGGTGGTGGCCTCGTCGGTATCGAACTGGCCGAGTTTCTCGTCGATCGCGATCGTGAGGTCACGGTGCTCGAGGAGGGTCCGGTGCTCGCCACGGAGATGGCGCATCCCCGTCGTTGGCGGGTGCTGACCGATCTCCGCGACCACGGGGCGCAGCTCGTCACGGGCGTCGCCGTCAGCCGCATCGATGAACGGTCGGTGAGCTACGTGGCGGGTGACGAAGACGATGGGGTGGCCTCGACGATCGAGGTGGACTCCGTGGTGATCGCCACCGGTCTGGTCGCCGACGAGGGCGTGGCCGACCGCCTCCGGTCGGCCGGGTTCGCACCGACGGTCGTCGGCGACTGCAAGGGCGTCGGCTACCTCGAGGGTGCGATGCACGAGGGCTTCCACGCCGGCCTCGCCGTCGGCTGAGGACACCTCGGAGCTGGAAAACACGAACGACCCGGCGTCGTCCCCTTGGAGACACGGCCGGGCCGCCCTTGTGGTGTGGTCGGGACCGGCGTCGATCCGGTGACCTACCGCTTTTCAGGCGGTCGCTCTGCCAACTGAGCTACCCGACCCCACAAACGACCACCCCGGAGGGTGGCCGTGTGGCGGTCCTGACGGGATTTGAACCCGCGGCCTCCACCTTGACAGGGTGGCGATCACTCCAAACTGATCTACAGGACCCCCCGCCCGGCGGACCGGGCGAAGATTCTGCCGTGCCGCCGGAGCGCCACCGCAGAGAGTCAAAAGGTACGGCACGAACCCCGCGATCACAACCCGGTAACGATGGTGCTCGTCTAGGTTCGTCAGCGATGTCGACACCACTGCGGCCGTGGTCCGTCCGCGCGGTCAACCTCCCCGAGCACGCCGACAACCCCGTGCACACCCGCGAAGGCGGATTGGCGGCCGGATACGCGGGCGCCGTGGTCGCCGGAACAACCGTCTACGCGTATCTCACGCGACCCGTCGCGGAGGCGTGGGGGGTCGACTGGGTGACCGGCGGAACCGCCGAGGTGCGCTTCCGGGCCCCGATTCTCGCCGACGAAGCGGTCGACATCGTCCCGAAGGAGACGGACGACGGGTGGACCGTCGAAGCCCGCACCGCCTCCGGGACCGGCGCGGTGCTGCACGTGGGGCGAGACGGGTCGGCCCCCGTGGATCCGTCGGGTGAACGCCTCGAGCCGCTCGTGGCCGAGTTGGACGAGCGCTGGTCGGGCTACGGGGCGCGGGCCGGAGAGGACCTGCCCCTCTACGCGGAGGCGGGTCTCGTCCATCCGGTCGTCTGGCCGTCACTGGCCAACCGTCTCTTCTCGACCCAACTCGTGGACGGTGCGTGGGTCCACACCCGGAGCGCGATCCGTCATCTCGGCCGGGCCCGTCCCGGCGAGACCGCCGTGATCGAAGGATGGTTGGTCGACCGGTTCACCACGCGGGCGGGCGAACGTGCGGTCGTCGACGTGCGTGTGACTGTCGATGGCCGCCCGGTCGTAGCGATCGAACACGAAGCGATCGTGCGGATCACCCCGACCGAGGAGGTCGCCTCATGATTCCCGTCGACGGATATGCCTGGATCGCCGATGCGTTCGGTCCGCCGGGCGACGTGCTCCGTTGGACCCCGCGGGGTTGGGAAGAGCCGGGCGATGGGGCACTGCTCGTAGAGGTCCTGGCGGCCGGGGTCGGTTTACCCGATTCGCTCATGCTGCAGGGCGTGTATCCCCTGGTCCGGCGACCGCCGATCACCCCGGGGCAGGAGGTCTGCGGCGTCGTGGTCGCGACGCCGGCCGGCTCGCGGTTCTCGGTCGGCGACCGGGTGCTGGGCCCGACCCACTTCTACGCCGGCTCGGGTGGCTTCGCCACGCACACCTACGTCACCGAGGCGCACGCATCCCTCGCGCCCGAGTCGCTCTCCGACGAGGCCGCTGCGGGCTTCTACATCGGCTACCGCACTGCCTACACGACGCTCGTGACGCGGGCGGCGCTGCAGCCGGGTGAGACGGTCCTGGTACTCGGCGGCTCCGGGAGCACGGGCGCGACGGCGATCTCGTTGGCCGCCGCGCTCGGCGCCCGGGTGGTGGCCGTTGCGAGTTCGGAGACGAAGCGTTCCTTCTGTGTCGGACTCGGGGCCGAGGCGGCGATCGAGCGGGATGCCGACGCGATCCGCGATGCCGTCGACCAGCACACCGACGGGCGTGGGTTCGACATCGTGGTCGACCCGGTGGGCGGCGCGATCGCCAACGCCGCACTGGGCGCGGTGGCCCGCTACGGACGGTTCGCCGTGGTCGGGTTCGCGAGCGGGTCGTGGGTCGAACCCGATCCGGTCGACATGGTGATGCGCAACTACTCGGTGGTCGGGGTGTTCGCCGCCGGGTTCACCGTCGAGGAGAACGCCGAGCACATCGCCGCCCTCCATCACATGGCCGACGAGGGGCGGATCTCCACGCCGATCGGGGAGATCGCCGACATGGCCGACGTGCCTCGGGTGATCGCGTCGCAGGGCTCGACGGCCGCGCCCGGGAAGCTGGTCGTGCGCGGCCAATCCGCGTCGGGCTGAAGCTCGGCCTACACTGCCAGCCGGTACGAGGACGAAGTCCGGTGAGATCCCGGCACTGTCCCGCAACGGTGGTTCGTTCACGGTTCTCCGGAACCGGAAACGACGAGTCCGGTCGAGCTTCGTGCCGAAGCGAACCGTAACCCTCGAGGAGTGGGGTTGGTCCGGTCGGCAGGAGTCCTGCCGTTCGAGCTGGCACAGACCCTCGGACGACACGAGAACCCATGCACAGACCAACGATTCTGACCGCGATCATCGTCGCCCTCGCCCTGCTGGGCGCGGCCTGCGGCGACGACGACACTGCCGGCGAGAGCGACGCGACGACGACGGCGCCGACCGACGACGGAGTGGTCCAAGGCGACTTCCCCGTCACGATCGAGTCCGCCGGCGGCACGTGGACCCTCGAGTCCGCTCCCCAACGCATCGTGTCGCTGTCGCCGATGGCCACCGAGGTGCTCTTCGCCATCGGTGCCGGCCCCCAGGTCGTCGCCGTCGACGCGTACTCCTACTTCCCCGAGGAGGCACCGGTCACCGACCTCTCCGGCTTCGACCCCAACGTGGAGGCCATCACCGCGTTGGAGCCCGATCTCGTCGTGATCGTCAACGACGCCAACGAACTGATCGCCGGCCTCACCGCCCTCGACATCCCCGTCCTCGTGAGCGCGGCCCCGGCCGACATCGAGAGCGGCTACGCGTCGATGGCCGAGCTCGGGGTCGCGAGCGGCCGGATCGACGAGGCCGCGGCGGCCGTGGAGTCGCTGCGAGCCGAGATCGACGCGGCGTTGGCCGACGCGCCCCGGACGACGGCCCGGATCTATCACGAGCTCGGCGACTCGCTGTTCTCGGCCAGTTCCTTCGGTTTCGTCGGTGCGGTCTACGCCGAGATGGGCGCGACCAACATCGCCGATGCGGCCGATGCCGACCAGAGCGGCTTCCCGCAGCTCACCGAGGAATACATCGTCGAGGCCGACCCGGAACTGATCGTCATCACCGATCAGGTCGGCTACACCACCGATGACGTGCTCGCTCGGCCCGGGTGGGGCGAGATCACGGCAGTGGTCAACGGTGATGTCGTGGTCGTCAACGCCGACATTGCGTCACGTTGGGGTCCCCGCCTGCCCCAGTTCATCACCGCCGTCGCTGACGCCCTCGCCGGAATCGCCGTTCCGGTTTCGTAGTGACGTCGACTGCCTCCGCAGCCGCGGCCGAGCCGGAATCCGCCACCGATCTCGCGGTCGGGCGGGCCTTTCGACTCCCCGCGGCTGCGTTGGCCGTCGGCATCGTGGCGGTGGCCGCGGTCGCCGTGTTCAGCGCCACCCAGGGCGCGGCCGGTCTTCCGGTCGGTGGTGTGCTGTCCGCCATCTTCGACCGCGTGCCGATGCTCGGGATCGACAGCACCCTCAGCGAACGCCAGGAGAGCATCCTCTTCGAGATTCGGCTGCCTCGTATGGTGCTCGGCATGCTGGTCGGCGGCTCGTTGGCCATGGCCGGCGCCGCCTATCAGGGAGTGTTCCGCAACCCGCTCGCCGACCCGTACCTGCTCGGGGTGTCGGCGGGTGCCGGTCTCGGCGCGGTCCTCGCCCTCGGATTCGACCTCGATGTCGGATGGGGCCCGTTCGATGCCGTCTCCGCCGCGGCCTTCGTCGGTGCGCTGGTGGCCGTGAGTCTGTCGGCGGCGATCGCCCGCGGGCCCGGCTCGTCGCCGGCCACGTTGCTGCTCGCCGGCGTGGCGATGGCGGCCCTGTTCTCCGCATCGCAGACCTTCGCGCTCCAACGGCTGAGTGACACCCGCGCCCGCGAGGTGTTGTCGTGGCTCTTCGGACAGCTCAACACCAGCGGGTGGGAGCAGGTCTGGGTCCTGGGCCCCTACTTCGTGGTCTGCGGTCTGATCCTCGTCCTCCATCGTCGCCATCTCGATGTGATGCGGGTCGGCGACGACGAGGCCGCAAGCCTCGGACTCGATCCGGCCCGGGCCCGACTCGTGATCGTGATCGCGGCATCGGTGCTCACTGCCGCGGCGGTGGCAGTGAGCGGCCTCATCGCCTTCGTGGGACTGGTGGTGCCCCACATCGTGCGTCTTCTCGTCGGCAGCAGCTATCGGGCAATCGTGCCGCTGTCGGCGCTGTTCGGCGCGGCCTTCCTCGGCTTCGTCGACGTCGGTGCCCGAACCGTGCTCTCGCCGGCCGAGCTGCCGGTCGGGGTCATCACCGCCTTCGTGGGTGCGCCGTTCTTCGCGTTCATCCTGTGGCGGGGCAAGGCAGTGGCGGCATGAACGCCGTCGCCCTCCGCTGTAGCGACCTCACGGTCCGCTTCGGTGATCGGGTCGCGGTCGATGCGGTGTCGGTCGATGTCGCGCCGGGGGAGTGGCTGGGGCTGATCGGACCGAACGGCGCGGGCAAGTCGAGCCTGCTGGGCGCGCTCGCCGGAATCCACGACTACGAGGGGCTTGCTCATCAGGGCCCGGGCGAGCCGATCACCCGGCGTGACGTCGCCTACGTCCCCCAGCTGCCGGTCGTGCCCGAGGGCATGACCGTCGCCGAATACGTCCTGCTCGGCCGCACCGCCTATCTCGGCTGGTTCGACCGCGAGTCCGCTGCCGATCGGGCGATCGTCGCCTCGGTGCTCGGCCGCCTGCGTCTCGATGGGTTCGCCGCTCGCCCGCTCACAGAACTGTCCGGGGGAGAGCAGCAGCGAGTGGCCGTCGCCCGCGCCCTCGTCCACGACGCGCCGGTGCTGCTGCTCGACGAACCCACCAGTGCGCTCGACCTCGGGCACCAGAACGCGGTCCTGGAACTGGTCGACGGTCTCCGTCGAGAGGAGGAGCTGACGGTCGTCGCGGCGATGCACGTCCGGTCGACGGCGTCTCGGTTCGCGGACCGGCTCGCGCTGATCGATCACGGTCGGCTCGTCGCGCTCGGTTCGCCCGCCGAGGTGCTGCAGGCCGACGTGCTGTCGGAGATCTACGCGACGCCCTTGGTCGTCGAGCGACTCGCGGGCGAGATCGTCGTTCTCCCCGCCCCCCGCCGGCGCACCCGACGTTCGCCGATCGTCGGGACTGAGCGGTAGCGTCCGCGGTCATGGCGATCCCCGGAGAGCTCTATCTCGACCACCCCGTCCGGCCGGTCGCGGCCGGCGACGTGGTCGTGGCCGAGGGGGAGCGCAGCGGAACCCTGTTCGTCGTCGGCTCCGGCGAGTTCGAGGTGACCCGAGAGGGGTCGACGATCGCGAGGATCACCGATCCCGGCTCGGTCATCGGCGAGGGCTCGGTGCTGCTCGACACGCCCCACGGGGCGACCGTGACGGCGGCGACCGAGGGAACGGTCCACGTCGTCAGCGATGTCGACGCGTTCCTGGCCGGCGACGCCGCGCTCGAGGTCGCCCGGATGCTCGCGGCGCGACTCAACCGGCTCGTCGCCTACATCGCCGATGTGAAGACGCAATACGGCGGAGCTGGCGGCCATCTCGGCATGCTCGACGAGATCCTGAGCGAACTCACCTTCGGCGCGCCACCAGCCGCCGAACCCGGGTCGGAGCGTGAACCCGACCCCTACTACTGAGTTCCGCTAACGAGGCCCGGCCGTCTGCGGGGCGGGGGCGGGCGGCCAGAGCGTGGCCTGATCCGTGCCGAAGGGCGACCACCACTCGGCGGTGCCCTCGGTCGTGTCGATCACCGCATGGGCGGGGGCCGGACCTCGCTGACTCCCGGCGTTGATCACCCACGAGTCGCCCAGCGAATCCAGCCACGACCCGCCGTCGAGGAAGGGGGAGTCGTGGATGTGGCCGGTGAGCACGAGGTCGGGCTGGTGCTGCTCGATCCAGCCGTTGAGGTCGCGATCACCGATGTGGCGTCGCCCGACCCACGACACCGGGAGCTCGTCGGGCGGATAGTGGTAGATCCAGATCCACCGGGCCGGCCGGTCGACGGCATCGGCCGCGAGCAGGGAGTCGACGTCGTCCCGGGTCTTGGGACCGTCCCACCACGGGCAGACCGTGATGCGGACGTCGTCGCGGTCGATCGTGGTGTAGTCGCACGCCACCCCGTCGTCACCGGATGCCTCGATCCAGGGAGCGCTCTTCTCCCCATGACCGTTGCGCGCGGTCAGGTCGTGGTTGCCGGAGCACATCACCGCCGTCGCCCGCTGCCCGATCTTGGCGGCGTAGTTGCGGATCACCACGATCTGCGATTCGAGGGGTACCGCGGAGGAGAGATCCAGTTGGTCGCCGGCCAGGACGACGACGTCGAAGTCGGCTGCCTGGTCGAGCACCCAGTCGAAATGCGGCAACGCATAGTGGAGGTCGGACACGAGCAACAGCTTCATCGGCAGACCTCGTGGAGCAGGTCGGCGAAGTCGTCCACGTCGCGGGTCGGCCGGCCGGCGACCTTGGCCCGGTCGTCGATGCGCCGCAGTTCGACGGCCGCTGCGGCGTGAGGGAGACCCTCGAAGCTCGTGACCTCGTCGGGGGTCATGGGGCCTCCCTGCTGGGCGAGGCTCGCGACCGAGGATGGGGAGAGCGTGTCGAAGTAGCCGGGTTCGGTCGCACACAGGTAGCGCTTCGCGTCGACGTGCAACGCGATCGGTGCGGTCACGCGGTCGGGGAACACGGCCGCGAGGTGGTCGGCACCGAGCTGCTGATGTCGGCGGTCCTCGTCGCGGTCGACGAGCAAGTGGCCGACGTCGTGGAGCAGACACGCCGCGACCAGCTCTGCAGGGTGGCCGTCGGCGACCGCGAGCTCGGCCGACTGGAGCGCGTGTTCGCGTTCGGTCACCACCTCGTCGTAGAGATGGTCGGCCGCGGGTGAGGACAAGAGGTCGATGACCGAACGGAGGGTGGGCACGGGGGTCTCCTCGCGGGGTGGGGCGACAGGCTTGCCGAGGAAGTCGTCGTTGAGCGAGATCATCAGATTGCCCGACGGGGCGACGCCGGCGGCATCGTCGAGACGACGACGCTTGTCGACGTAGTAGGCCGCACGATGGTCGCCTTCGGATGCGGGGTTGTAAGTGAGATAGAGGGCCCGGCGAGCCCGCGTGGTCGTATTGGTGTCGCTGCGGTGCGGTGCGAGGCCGTCGAAGAAGACGACGTCGCCCGGTTCCACCACGGCCGCGACCCATTCGGCGCGGTCGCACCAGCCGGGGTCGATCGTGCCCCGCTCGTGAGGCACGACGTCGTCGGGGCGAACTCGGGTGAACCAGAGGCACCCGTTGTCCGGGTTCGCGGCGTCGAGCGGCACCATCACCGACACACACGAGCGGATCTGGGGGTAGGCGGTGATGTCCTGATGGGGCGCGAACCCGCCGCCACCCGGGTGCTTGTAGTTGATCTTCTCCTTGAACAGCACGGCTGGCTCTCCGAGGAGGTCGGTGAGCGTGTCGGTGATGACGCTGTCGCGCATGAGTCGACGCAGCTCCGGCTGGTGAGGGTCGAAGTCCTCCGATCGGGCGATCCTCGTGCCCGTCGGCGTTTCCTCGAAGTGGGCCAGGCCGGGTTCGCCGGCCCACGATTCGACCGCTCGGGCGGCCTCGTCGATGTCGGCCACCGCATCGTCGGCGAGCGCGCCGCGAAGGATGACCCATCCGTGGTTGCGCCAGTGGGCGCGGTCTCTGTCTCTCACGCGCATCGTGCCTCGCTGTGTCGGAAGCGGTTCGTACCCCGGATCCTCCCACAGGGGGATCCGGGTTCGAACAGGCGGCGCACTGGCACCCCGTACGGGATTCGAACCCGTGTTACCGGCGTGAAAGGCCGGCGTCCTAGGCCACTGGACGAACGGGGCCCAGTCAGCGAACTGACCGAGCCACAAGGATAGGGGTTCGATCTCGCGACCCGGCACCAAATCGGGTGAGCCTCCGGAATAGGTGCCGGCGCCCCACGGTTTCCGCTGCATGTCTCTCACCGACCTGCACAGTCGCGGACGGTCGCCCTCGCTACGGTCGTCGCAGTGAGACGCATCATCGGTTGGGTCGGCGCAGGGGTGACCGGCTACCTCGTCGGCAACCTGTCCGGCGCCGATCTCGCGTCGCGGGCGGCGGGCGGGGCCGACCTCCGGCGTGAGGGCACCCGGAACCCCGGAGCGATGAACGCGAGCCACGTGCTGGGCAAGAGGTGGGGTCTCGCCGTGTCCGCCCTCGACATCGGCAAGGGATCGGCCGCCGCCCGTCTCGGTCATCGTCTGGGCGGCCCCATGGGCGCCAACGTGGCCGCCACCGCGGCGGTGGTCGGCCACTGCTTCCCCGTCGGCCGTCGTGGCGGCAAGGGCGTCGCCACCTCGATCGGTCAGGTCGCGGGCACCTTCCCCGCCTACCTGCCGATCGACATCGGTGTCGCCGTGGCCACCTCGGCCCTTCCCTTCTTCCGACAACGGACCCGCGTGGCCACTGCCGTCGCCAGCGCGACGTGGGTCGGGTGCGCGACCCTCTCCTGGCTTCGTGGTGTCCGCACACCCGGCGGGATCGAACCGACGGTTGCGTTGCCGCTCGGCGCGCTCGCCAGTTCGGCGGTGATCGCGGCGCGCTTCGCCGCAGAGGCCGACAAGGTCGAGTCCTACAACCGGACCGTCGCGGCGTGATCGCGCTCGTCACCGACTCGGCGTCGCAGATTCCGGCCGCGCTCGCGACGCGACTCGGCGTGATGGTGGTGCCCGTCGTCGTGACGATCGACGGCGTGGATCATCGGGAGGGTGTCGACATCGACGCCGACGGCTTCTGGCAGACCTTCGCCGGCGAGCGGCTTCCCGAGGTTGCGACGTCGCAACCCAGTCCGGGAGCGATCCACGCCGTCTACCACGCGGCCATCGAAGCCGGCGCCACCGAGATCGTGTCGGTCCACGTCGGCGCCGAGCACTCGGGCACGCTCAACTCGGCCCGCCTGGCCGCGCAGTCCACACCCGTGCCCGTGCACCTGGTCGACACCGGCACCGCCTCGTTCGGGGTCACCTGCTGCGTGTGGGAAGCCGCCGCGGCGCTGGCGGCGGGCGCGTCGGCCGAGGAGGCCGCGAGTCGCGCCGAACGGACGGCGCCGCTGGTCGGCACGACCTTCATCATCCAGGCACTCGACTTCGCTCGACGCGGCGGACGCCTCGCTCCGCATCTCGAGGAGGACCACGACGGAATCATGGTGCTCGGAGGTGTGGGCGGTGCGATCGACGTGCTCGCGACGGGCCACTCGATCGACGAACTCTGCGACCACATGGTGGCGCCCTTCCTCGCCGACGGGGTGCCGATACGGGCCGGTGTGTCGCTGGCCGACACGGCCACCGAGATCTTCACGGCGGGCATCGAGGCCCGCCTGCGCGACGCCGACATCGCAGTCGACCTCGTTCGCTATCGAGTGGGCCCGTCGATCGCCGCCCACACCGGCCCCGGCACGGCCGGCGGATTCTGGTATCCCGTCGGTGACTGACGCGGCGATGCCGTCCGACTCGTCGATACTGGGCCGGTGACCGAGGAACCGCGGCCGAGCATCGCCACCACCCCACTCCCGCCGAGCATCCGGACCTTCTGGAGGGTGATGGCGCTCGTCCAGGCCGGCATCGTGACGATTGCTGCGGTCGTGCTCGGGGTCGTCGCCGAATCGACGATCCTCGTCGTGGTTGCGCTCGCGGTCGTCATCGTCTTCCTCGCGCTGCGCTGGTGGGTGATCGATCTGGGCTACGCCCGCTGGCGGTGGGGGATTGACGACCGCTGGGTCGAACGGCGTAGCGGCGTCATCATCCGGACCACCCAGGTGGTGCCCCGGTCTCGCGTGCAGACGCTGACGACCCGCACCGGGCCGATCGACCGATGGCTCGGCCTCAGCTCCATCGTCATCCACACGGCCGGCACCCACACCCCCAATCTCGTCATCCCCCATCTCGAAGCGGAAGCCGCCGAGCGCCTCACAGGGGAGCTCGGCGCGTGAGCGACACCATCGACTGGCGGCGCCCCCACCCGCTCACCGTCGTCGTGCTGATCGTCACGTTCATCAGCGGCAACGCCTTCCCGCTGATCGCCGTCGTCGCCTTCGGCGGCGGTGGCATCGGGTTCGACACGGCGGCGGTCCTGGCCGGTGGTGTCACAGTCGGGTTCGGCGCGCTCGGATGGTTCATGACCGGCTACGCCGTCACCGACGAGGCCGTCCACTACCGCTCCGGAGTGCTCAACCGTCAGGCTCGCTCGATCGCGCTGTCGCGCATTCAGCAGGTCTCGGTCTCCGAACCCGTGATCGCCCGGGCGGTGGGCCTCGCCGTCGTCGAGGTCGCCGAGGCCTCCTCCGACGGCGACATCGAGATCCGCTATCTGGGCAAGCCCGACGCGACGGCGCTGACCGAACGACTGCGGTCCCTCGCCCGTCAGCGCGAGGTCCCCGCTACGGCCGACGGGGTCACGAGTTCGCTGGCGCCCCCGCCCGAACCACCTGCGGTGGTGCTGCACACGGCCTCGACCGGTGCGCTGATCCGCTACAACCTCGGCACGGTCGTGCCGGGCCTCACCGGATTCGCCGTCGCCGGAGCCGTCGTCGTCGCGATCCTCGCCTTGGGTCCCGGCCTCGTAGCCGCCGTGCCCGCCGCCCTCGTGGTGGCCGGGGTGATGGTCCTCGCGGCGACGTTCAGCACGCTCGGGGTGGTGCTCACCAACGGCGGCTTCCGTCTCGAACGCTCCCCCCGGTCCCTGCGGGTGGAAGCGGGACTGTTGTCGCGTCGCCAGGTCGAGGTCCGACCCGAACGCATCCAGACCCTCACCGTCAGCTCCGGTCCGATCGTGCGTCGCATGGGGCTCCATCAGGTCGCCTTCTCTGCCGCCACGGGCAAGGCGTCGAGCCAGAACAACGCGATCGTCCATCTCTCGCCGGCGGTGTCGACGGCCGAGGTCGCGAAGATCGTGCAGGGCTCGGTCGACGTCGACCCGGCGTTCGGCGTCACCCTCGAGCCGGTGAGCGCCGTGACCGTCCGCCGGCAGCTCGTCCGCTCCGCGGTCGCGTTCGTGGTCGTGCTGCTCCCGCTCTCGATCGGCCTCTGGCTCGTCCACCCGGTCGCGTCGTTCCTCCCGGCCCTGGTCTTCTGGCCGCCCGCCGTCTGGTACGCCCGTCAACGGTTCGGCCGCCTCGGCCTCTCGATCGATGACCAACGCCTCGTGGTTCGGCGTGGCGTGCTGAACCATCACCTCACCCAGGTGCCGCTCTCACACATCCAGTCGGTGACGACCCGGGCGTCGTTCTTCCAGCGCCGGCTCGGGGTGTGCAGCCTCGGTGTGAGCACGGCAGGCATCGGTCCGGGCAATCACGTGTCGGTGCCCGACCTCACGGCAACACGGTGCCGTGATCTGGCCGAGCAGCTCTCGAACGCCGCAGCGTCGTCGCGCTGGGAAATGCGGATCTAGCCGGTCGGTGCCGACGCAGCTCGCACGAGGAACTCGAGCAACTCGCCGGTCCACTCGTAGAGGAAGGTGGCCGGGCCTTCGGGAAGCTCGTGGGCCTCGAGATCCGCCCCGTCGAGCTCGAGCCGCTCGCCCAGGATCAGCCGCATCATGTTGAGGCACTGCATCCACGCAGCGACATCGCCTTCGTCGAGGGTCGCGCCACCGATGCCGGCCTCGACCACGTCGAGCAACTCCAATCGGGCCCTCAGCATGTCGTCGTCGACCATCTCCCGGTACGCGGCCTCGGCCTCCTCGTTGTCGGGGTGAGCCGGCGGCTTCAACCGGCGCAGCGAGTCGTGGGAGTCGGCCATCAACAGGTGACGAAGATCCACGAGGAGGTTCTCGAGCACCTCCTGCTCCTGCTCGCCGAGGTTCACCTCGACCCCCTCCTCCGCCGGCAGGAACGGCCACGACGGATGACTCATGCCGCACTCACGAGTCGTGCTCCCTCTCTTCGGTCGCACTCACGAGTCGTGCTCCCCTTCTTCGGTCGCACTCACGAATCGTGCTCCCCTTCTTCGGTCGCACTCACGAATCGTGCTCCCCTTCTTCGGTCGCACTCACGAATCGTGCTCCATGGTCGCCCAGAGGCCGTGTTCGTGGAGCCGGAACACGTCCATCTCCGCCTTCTCCTTCGGCCCCGAGCTCACCACCGCCTTGCCGTCGGTGTGGACCTCCATCATCAGCCGGTGGGCCTTCTCCTCCGAGAAGCCGAACAGCTTGCGGAACACGAACGCCACGTACGACATCAGGTTGATCGGGTCGTCCCAGACGAGGACCTTCCACGGCCGCGAGAGATCGTCGACCGATTCGGTCTCGCGATCCTCGACGATCAGCGGCGCGGTCACGACGTCAACACCCGAGCCGCGGTCGGCGCCCCGATCAGACCGGCCTCGAGGTCGAGACGGACGATGTTGATCCAGGCGATCGACGCGAGGGTCACGTGGATCCCGACCAGCAGCACCGGCACGCCGGTGAAGTACTGCCAGTAGCCGATCACTCCCTGGGCGAGCACGAGGCCTGTCACGAGCAGGGCGGCACGGCGAAGATCGACCAGGCCGCGCTGGTTGGCCAGCCAGAGGACGTAGCCGACGGCGCCGAGCAGCAGCAGCGCGGTGATGCTGTGGATGCGGGTCACGTCGCGGACGAGGAACGGCAGCCGCTCGGCCACCTCCTCCTCGTCGCTGCCCGAGTGCGGGCCCGATCCGGTCACGACCGTGCCCATGACCAGCACGACGGTGCCGATGAGCATCACCACCCGTGTGAGCCGGCGAACGGAGTCAGGCGGTGTTCGTTCCAGCTGTTCGTCGGACAGGCCGGCGCGGTGGACCAGGACGGTGGCGTTCCAGAGGAGCACCATCGAGAGCAGGAAGTGGCCCATGGTGAAACGGGGGTCGAGCTCGGTCTTGACCAGGAGGCCGCCCAGCACGATCTGGGCGATGACGCCGGCGACAAGCCCCCAGGACAGCCGGGTCAGATCGGCCCGCTTCGGGCGCCGGAGCAGCGACCCGAGGACTGCACCGATGACGGCCAAGGCGACCACGCCCGTGAACATCCGGTTCCCGAACTCGATCATCCCGTGGTACTCGAGGTCGGACACCAACTGGTCCTCCTCACAGTTCGGCCAATCGGAGCAGCCGAGGCCCGAACCGGTCAGGCGGACGCTGGCCCCGGTGATCACGATGATCGTCAACGACCACAGGGCCGCTCGGGTCAGGGAGAGATAGCGCGCCGGACTCACGAGCAAAGCGTACGGCCCCGTTGGGCGGTGATGCCCCCTCGGCCGTTAGCCTTTCGATCGTGACCGCCACCGTCCCCACTCGTCAGCGTCCGCGCGCGCTCGCGTTCATCGCGCTGACCAAGCCGCGGATCATCGAACTCCTGCTGATCACCACGGTGCCGACGATGATCGTCGCCGAGGGCGGAGTGCCCTCACTGTGGCTCATGGCCGCAACCGTCATCGGTGGCACCCTCGCCGCCGGCGGAGCGAACGCCTTCAACATGTACATCGATCGCGACATCGATCGGCTGATGGAGCGGACCAAGAACCGTCCGCTCCCGGCCGGCGAAGTCACACCGCGAGAGGCGTTGGTCTTCGCCTTCGCGGTCGAGATCGCGGCGTTCGCCTGGTTGTGGGGCTTCGTCAACCTGCTCTCGGCCGTGCTGGCCGTGTCGGCGACGCTCTTCTACGTCTTCGTCTACACGATGTGGTTGAAGCGCACGTCCACCCGCAACATCGTCATCGGCGGTGCAGCCGGTGCCGTCCCCGTGCTGGTCGGCTGGTCGTCGGTCACCAACGAACTCGACTGGCCGCCGGTGGTGCTCTTCGCCATCATCTTCTACTGGACGCCACCGCACTTCTGGGCCCTCGCCATCCGCTACAAGGACGACTACCAGGCCGCCGACGTGCCCATGCTCCCGGCCGTGGCGTCGCTGCGCACGACGGCGACCCGCATCCTGGCCTACACCGTGCTGCTCTGGGCGCTCACCCTGCTGTTCGGCCCGGTCGCCGACATGGGCCTCACCTACTACATCGCCGCCGTGCTGCTCGGTGCCGTCTTCACCGGCCTCGCCGTGCAGGTCTTCCGTCGTCCCGAGCCCGCGTTGGCCATGCGACTGTTCGGTTGGTCGATCACCTACGTGACCCTCTTGTTCGGCTCGATGGCGGCCGACGAGATCGTTCGCAACGGCTTCTGAGCACGCCGACGGAGAAAATCCGTCGAAAATCCTCTGCCGCCCGGTTTCCATCCCGGTGCGCGCGGGGCTGTAGGCTCCCGTCTCGGTACTGCACCTCGGGAGATGCCGCGCAATGCGCGGTTTCGCCCGCGGTGCGCCAACGAACGAAGCAACAGCTGCGCCACCGCTGTCTCGGTGCAACTGTCGGAGGACACCTGCCACCATGACGATGACCGAATCACCGCCGGCGAACGACACTGCTTCGGCGGGTCCTGCGCCTGTCGTCGCTGGGCTCTACGACGCCCTCACCACCACCGACCACAAGAGCATCGGGCGTCTCTGGCTGCGGGCCGGCATGGTGCTGCTCGTGGGCGCCGTCGTGCTGGGCGTCCTGCTCGGCTTCGAACGCGTCGACAGCGAATCGACCGACCTCTTCGGGGGCGACAACGCCTTCTTCCAGGTCTGGGCCCTCTACCGCCTCGGTCTCGCCCTGCTGGTGGCGGCTCCGCTGTTCATCGGCATCGCCACGGTCGTCGTGCCGATGCAGGTCGGCTCGACCAACATCGCCTTCCCTCGCGCGGCCCATGCCGCCGTCTGGGCGTTCATCATCGGCGCCGGCATCACCATCGCCGCCGTGCTGGCCAACGGCGGGTGGGGCGCCGTCGACCGGGTCAGCAACCAGGAACGTGAAGCGATCGCCCTGTCGATCGTCGGTCTCGCCATGGTCGTGCTGTCGCTGCTGCTCGCCTCGATCTGCATCGCGACCACGGTCGTGTCCATGCGGGTGAAGGGCATGACGCTGCTGCGCGTGCCGCTGTTCGCCTGGTCGATGCTCGTCGCCACCTCGGTGTGGCTCCTGACGCTGCCGGTGCTGCTGGCCAACATGCTCGTCGCCTATGTCGACATCCACAACGGTCCCGGCGGCTTCGGCGGCGACCTCAGCGGGGATCTCGGGGCCTACGCCCAGATCGCCTGGGTGGTCGAACAGCCGCAGGTCTACGCCTTCGCCATCCCCGTCCTCGGTGTGCTCGGCTCGATCGTCCCCGTCGCCGCGGGTGTCCGTGCGGCCCGCCACGGACTCTCCATGGGCCTGATCGGTGCGTTCGGTCTCCTGTCGGTGGGGGCCTGGGCCCAGCCGTTCTTCCAGCCGACCAACGACGCCGTCGTGCGCTACGACGAGAAGTTCGTGTTCATCGCCTTCGGTCTCGCCGCCATCCTCCCGGTGCTCGGTGCCCTCGGTGGTGCCGCCGACTCCCTGGTCCGGGGCCGGGGCGTGCAGGGCGTGCCGCCCGCGCACCTCCTCGGCGCGCTCGGCGGTGGGCTGCTCCTCCTGGCCGGCACGGCCGCCGGTGTCGCTCGCGTCATCGAGCCCTTCGAACTCGGCGACCGCGTCACCGTCGCCGGGGTCATGAACCTCGTGCTGTTCGCGGCCGTGGCCTCCGCCATCGGTGCGATCTGGTTCTGGAGCCCCAAGGTCTGCGGCCACGAGCTGTCGCCGGTCGCCGGTCGTGGGGCCGTCATGCTCGTCGTGCTCGGCGGCCTGGTCGTCGGCGCCTCGCAGGTGATCAACGGCTTCTTCGAGACCACCAACAACCCGCTCGTCGCTCCCACCGAAGACGCCGGCGATGCCCTCAACGTCGTGGCGCTCGTGGGCATGATCGTCATCGCGCTCGGTGCGGTCGGCGCGCTCGCCACGCTGCTCAACGCCATGCGCACCGGTGGTGCCGGCACGGCCGACGACCCGTGGGGCGGCCAGACCCTCGAATGGTCCACCGTCACCCCGCCGCCGCCCGGCAACTTCGCGGAAGCGCCCGCGCTCGTCACCTCCGAGGCGCCCCTGCTCGATGTGTCGTCCGACGAAGGGGAGGAATCCTAGATGACCACCACCACCGGTCTCCCGTCGGCCGAGGTCACCCGTCCCCGCACGGTCCTCGTCGGCACGATGTTCGCCTCGGCCGCCTCCTTCATGGCGTTCGTGGGCGTCGTGCTCGTCTACATCAGCGAACGGGCCCAGGCCCGAACCGATGGTGTCGAATGGTTCGCCGACGGAGCGGTCGAGCTCGGCCCGGCCGGGTTCGTCTTCGCCACCCTGATTCTCTCGATCTTCACCGTGCAGTGGGCCGTGCAGGCCGTCAACGCCGGTGATCGGACCAACGCCCTCGTGGCCCTGGCCCTTTCGGGCCTGTTCGGGGCCGCCGTGTTCAACCAGCTCTGGTTCATCATGAACGACAGCGGGTTCGCCCTGTCGGCCTCCAACTCGGAGTTCATGTTCTTCGTCGTGCTCGGCACGTTCGTCGTGTTCATGATCGCGGCCGTCGGATTCGTCACGCTCACCTTCCTGCGGGCCCTCATCGGGCAGTTCGGCCCCCGCAAGGCCGATGCGGTCGCCGCGGCCGCTTTCTACTGGAACACAGTCGTCGCCATGTACGCGATCGCCTGGTACGTCATCTTCGTCACGAAGTAGGGATCAGATGTTCACAACGGGCTTCAAGTTCTTCTTCGGCATCGGCGTCGCTTTGGTGACGGCCGGTGTCCTCTACGGCTACACCAGCGGCGGCAACCACATGGGTCCGCTGTCGCTCGGCTGGAAGGGCGGCGTCGGCGAGCACCTCGGTTACGGCGTGCTCGTGGGCCTAGGCATCTCGGCCATCGGCCTGGCCCTCACGCTCATCTTCTTCCGCGACGCCGACCCGGCCGACCAGGCCGACTACATGGGTGTCGACGACATCGCCCCCACCGCGCCGGTCACCGGCAGCTTCTGGCCGATCGTCGGTGCGTTCGGTGTCGGCACGATGGCGATCGGCCTCGTGCTCAACACCGCGGTGTTCATCACCGGTCTGGTGATCGTGGGCGCCGTCGCCGTCGAATGGATGATGGACGCCTGGGCCGACCGGGCGACCGGTGACCCCGAGGCCAACCGGGCGCTGCGCAACCGGATCATGGCGCCGATCGAGATTCCGGCTGCCGGAGCCGCGGCAGTCGCGCTGGGCGTGCTCGCCGTCTCCCGGATCCTTCTCAACACCACGAAGCTCGGTGCTGTCGTGATCGCCGGTGTGGTCGCGGTCGTGATCCTCGGGCTCGGGATCATGGCGGCGTCCGACCGCAAGTTCAATCGCAACCTGATCGCCGGTGGCGCCCTCGTCGTCGGTGTGGCAGTGCTCGGTGGCGGCGTGTGGGCCGCCGTCGACGGTGAGCGTGAGTTCGAAGAACACCACTCCGAGCACGGTGGCGACGCCGAGCACAGCGACGATGCCGAGCACAGCGACGATGCCGAACACAGTGACGAAGACAGCGATGGCGACCACTCAGACGGAGAGACTGACAGTGAGTGACAAGTCCAACTTCTGGCGCCGAATCCCCGGCGCAGGTGTCGTCGCCCTTCTGGGCCTCACGCTGGCCGGTTGTGCCAGCGATGCCGAACTCGACACCCTGAAGCCCGAGAGCGGCACGGCCGACGAGATCTACGGACTGGTCCTTCCGGTCTTCCTCGTTGCCGGCGTCGTCCTCGTGCTGGTCTGCGGTGGCGTGCTGTGGCTCTCCATCAAGAACCGGGTGTCCACCTACGAGGGTGACGACGAGTTCCCCGAGCAGATCTCGCACAACAACACGCTCGAGATCACCTGGACCATCATCCCGGCCGTGATCATGGTGATCATCGCGGTCTTCACGATCGTGACCCACATCTCGATCAACAAGGACGAAGCCGCCGCCATCGAGATCGAAGTCGACGGTGAGGCCCGCATGTGGGATCCGACCATCGTCGTCGTCGGTCAGCAGTGGTGGTGGGAGTACCGCTACTACCTCGACGAGTTCGACCTCGATGCGTCGATGCTCGAGAACCCGCGCGACCTGCCGCCGGCCGACATCGTCACCTCCGGACAGTTCGCAATTCCCACCGGTGTCGAGGTCGACCTCGTCATCACCTCCAGAGACGTGATCCACTCGCACTGGATCCCTCGTCTCAACGGCAAGCGCGACGCCGTGCCGGGCCGGTTCTCGCCGTGGAAGATCGAAGCCGACGACCCCGGTGTCTACTTCGGCCAGTGCACCGAGTTCTGTGGTCTGTCCCACAGTCGCATGCGCATGCAGACGATCGCGATGAACGAAGCCGACTTCCAGCAGTGGATCGACATGCAGATGTCGCCGGCGACCTTCGGTGAAGAGCTCCAGTCCTACGTTGCCTCGTACCGGGCCGGAGAGCCCGCCACGGTGTCCGACGACGCCAGCGGCGTGCTCCGCGGTCTCGACACCTTCGTCGCCCAGTGCGCCTCGTGCCACCTGGTCGACGGGCTCAACGACCTCGACTACGACGGCGCCGAGGTGGTGTCGGGCGCAGCCCCGAACCTCACGCACTTCGCCAACAACACGACGTTCGCGGGCGGCATCCTCAACCTCTACAACGACGAGGACGGCACCTTCAACCGTGACGACCTCGCCGCCTGGATCCGCAACCCCGACGACGTCAAGGCGAACTTCGCCAACGACCTCGCCGACGGCGAGCTGCCCCGCGGCATGCCCAACCGAAACCTGACCGAACGACAGATCAGTGACGTGATCGATTTCCTCGAGACACTGGGCCCCCGCCCGTCCGATGAACGCATCGCGGCCACGGAGGTGGAGTGAGATGGCGATCACCGAAGAACCCCTCGCCCTGACATCGGGCGAAGCCACAACGGTCGAACGGCCGCTCGGCGCGCTCACCCGGCCCAAGGGTGGCAACGGCTGGCGTGACTGGCTCAGCACGGTCGATCACAAGAAGATCGGCATCATGTACGGCGTCGCCGCGATGTTCTTCTTCGTGGTCGGCGGCATCGAGGCGCTGCTCATCCGTCTGCAGCTGGCCGCACCCGATGGCCAGATCCTGTCGGCCGAGGTCTACAACCAGGTCTTCACGATGCACGGCGTGACCATGGTGTTCCTCTTCATCATGCCGCTGGCAGCCGCCTTCGCGAACTATCTCATCCCCCTCCAGATCGGTGCGCGAGACGTCGCCTTCCCCCGTCTCAACGCCCTGTCGTTCTGGGTGTGGATCTCGGGCGCCATCTTCCTCAACACGTCCTGGATCGTCGGAGGCGGTGGCGCCGACTGTGGTTGGTTCTGCTACTCGCCCAACAGCGGTCTGGCGTTCTCGCCCAGCAACGGCGTCGACTTCTACGTGATCGGTCTGCAGATCGCCGGTATCGCGTCGCTCGTCTCGGCCGCCAACCTGATCGTGACCGTGCTCAACATGCGGGCGCCGGGCATGACCCTGTTCCGCATGCCGGTGCTCACCTGGATGCTGCTCGTCACGCAGTTCCTGCTGCTGTTCGCGCTTCCGGTGATCACCGTCGCCCTGTTCCTGCTGATGTTCGACCGGCTCTTCGACGCCCAGTTCTTCAATCCGGAGACCGGCGGCGACCCATTGCTCTGGCAACACCTGTTCTGGATCTTCGGACACCCAGAGGTGTACATCATCATCCTGCCGAGCTTCGGCATCATCTCCGAGATCATCCCGACGTTCAGCCGCAAGCCGATCTTCGGCTACTCGTTCATGGTGTTCTCCGGCATCGCCATCGGCTTCATGGGCTGGGGCGTCTGGGCCCACCACATGTTCGTGTCCGGCATCGGCCCGTTCTCGGTGGCCGCCTTCTCGCTGTCGACCATGTTCATCGCCGTGCCGACGGGTGTGAAGATCCTCAACTGGCTGGCCACGATGTGGGGCGGCAAACTCCGGTTCACGACGGCGATGCTCTTCGCCGTGGGCACCGTTGCGATGTTCACCATCGGTGGTCTGTCGGGCGTCACCCACGCGCTGGCGCCCGCCGACACCCAGCAGACCGACACCTACTACATCGTCGCCCACTTCCACTACGTCATCTTCGGTGGCGGCGTGCTGGGCCTCATGGGTGGCCTCTACTTCTGGTGGCCCAAGGTGTTCGGCCATTGTCTCAACGAGTTCTGGGGCAAGGTCCACTTCTGGGTCATCCTGATCGGCTTCAACCTGACGTTCGGCCCGATGCACGTGGTCGGCCTGCAGGGAATGAGCCGCCGGATCGACACCTACGCCGCCGGCTACGGCTTCGAGTTCTGGAACCTCGTCGCCACCATCGGATCGTTCATCATCGCCCTCGGCGTGCTGATCTTCTTCTTCAACGTGTGGAAGTCGCGTCGCGATGCGGTGAACCTCCCGGCCCCCGGCCCCGATCCGTGGGACGCCCGCAGCCTCGAGTGGATGGTGCCGTCGCCCTCCCCCGAGCACAACTTCGACGCGATCCCGGTCGTCGAGAGCGAAGACGAGTGGTGGCACCGCAAATACGGCTACGACGAGAACAAGCGTGTCGTGCGCATCGCCACGGTCGAGGAAGCCGCCCAGGACGGTTCCGCCACCGGCGTCCACCTGCCGGCGCCGTCGTTCTGGCCGCTCGTGCTCGCCCTCGGTCTGCCCCTGATCGGCTACGGCCTGATCTTCAACCTGTGGCTCGCCGTGGTCGGCGGTGCCCTCACCGGTCTCGCGATCTACTCGTGGGCGCTCGAGCCCGTCGACGACCCCGATGCGGATCACGGCCACGGCCACGACGATCATCACGACGATGACGACGGGGGCGGCGACGATCACGCAGCCGACGACAGCGAACCGGTCACCGCCGGCGCCGAAGGAGGGGAGTGATCATGGCGACCGCGACCATCGACAGTCCCGACACCCACGCGGCCGACGGCCACGACGAGCACCACACGTCGACCGGCATCTCCAACACCAAGTTGGCGATGTGGGCCTTCCTCGGTTCTGAGTGCCTGCTCTTCGGCGGGTTGATCTCGACCTACCTGCTCTACAAGACCCGCCGTGGTCCCGGGCCCGACAACACCACGATCCCCACCGACATCTTCGACATCCCGTTCACGTCGGTGAGCTCATTCGTGCTGCTGATGAGTTCGCTCACGATGGTGCTCGCCCTGTCGGCGCTCACCCGTGGCGACAACCAGGCCACCCGGGCGTGGCTCCTGAGCACGGCCATGCTCGGCGGTGTCTTCATCGGCGGTCAGGTCTACGAGTTCACGAGCTTCCTGCGGGAAGGTGTGGGTTTCACCCACAACCCGGCCAGCTCGGCCTTCTTCACCCTCACCGGCTTCCACGGTGTCCACGTGAGCCTCGGCATCCTGATGCTCATGTCGCTGTACGTGGCGTCGAAACAGGGGAAGCTGACACCGAAACACACCGAGACCGTCGAGATCGTCGGCCTCTACTGGCACTTCGTCGATGTGGTGTGGATCTTCATCTTCACCGTCATCTACCTGATCCCCGTCGAGTAAGCGGAGCAACCGATCATGAGCGAAACCCTCACCGAGCCGCACGTCGATCACGACGACGCCCACGAGCATCCGTCCGACTGGGCCTACATCAAGATCGCGTTGATCCTCGCGGTCTTCACGGGTATCGAGGTGCTCACCTACTTCGAGTCGGCCCTGCCGATCTTCGAGAACAATGCCGTCACCATCACCACGCTGATGGTGCTGATGGTCATCAAGTTCTGGCTGGTCGCCACGTGGTTCATGCACCTGCGCTTCGACAACAAGATCTTCAGCCAGCTGTTCGTGGCCGGGCTGATCCTGGCGACGGGCGTCTACGTCATCGCCCTCGCCGCGTTCGAGTTCTGGGGTTGATGACATGGCGGCGAACCTCTTCGCCGTGAATCCGTGGGCCTTCGAGGCCCACCCCGAGGTCTGGCTCCTGATCGCGGGCATCGTCGGTCTCGGGGTCTACGCCACTCGGTCCATCGGTCCGTTGGTGGTCGCGGAGGGCGAGCCGGTGGTCACCACCGGCCAGAAGCGCTACTTCCTGGCCGGCGTCGTGCTGCTCTGGATCGCAGCCGACTATCCGATGCACGACATCGCCGAGGAATACCTCTACTCGGTCCACATGGTCCAGCACCTGCTGATCGCGTTCATCGTGCCGCCGCTGCTCCTCTTGGCGATGCCCGAGTGGCTCGCCCGGTTGCTCGTGCTCGACGGCGGCGCCACGTCAAAGATCCTGCGGGTGCTCACGCGGCCGATCGTGGCCGGCGTGATCTTCAACATCCTCCAGGTGCTGACCCATTGGGGCGCCGTGGTCAACACGAGTTCCGAGAACGGGCCGTTCCACTACATGATCCACCTCGCCGTCTTCTTCTCGGCGCTGTTGATGTGGTTCCCCGTGCTCGGCCCGCTCAAGGAAGTGCAGATGACCGAGCCGGGCAAGCTCGTCTACCTCTTCCTGATGTCGATCGTTCCCACGGTCCCTGCGGGCTGGCTCACCTTCGCCGAGGGTGTCGTCTACGAGGCCTACGACAAGGAAACGAACCTCTGGGGCATCAACCCCACCGACGATCAGCAGCTCGCGGGCGCGATCATGAAGGTGGTCGGCGGTTTCTACCTCTGGGGCATGATCGCCCTGCGGTTCTTCCGTCACACTGCGCGCCTCCGCCAGAACGACCTCGACCGTCGTCGCGACGGGGATCGCCTCACCTACTCCGACGTGGCGCAGGCGTTCGACGCGGCCGGAGAGCCGCCGCGAGAGTCCGAGATCGAGGCGACCTAGCCGTCTCGGTCGTCGCCACCGGCGAAAGTGCCGGGTGGGGCGACCACCACCGGGTACCGTCTTCGTCATGCTCGACATCAAGCTCATCCGAACCGATCCGGAGGCGGTCAAGGCCGCCATCGCGCGTCGGGGGGATGCCACGTCGTCCGTCGACGAGGTGGTCGAGCTCGACACCCGGGCTCGGGCCATCGGTACCGAGCGGGACGACATCCGGGCCGAGGTGAAGCAGCTCTCGAAGCAGGTCGGGCTCCTCCACAAGGAGGGCAAGGCCGACGATGCCGCGGCGCTCCAGGATCAGAGCCGGGCCCTGGGCGAACGTGAGAAGGCGCTCAGCGACGAAGCCGACGACCTCGCCGCCAGCATTCGTTCGTTGCTGCTCAACATCGCCAACATGCCGGCTCCCGAGGCCCCCGACGGCCTCACCGAGGACGACAACATCGAGGTGAGGGTCGAGAACTTCGACCGGGCCGGATACGCCGACCATCAGCGGGTCCCCCACTGGGACGTCGCCGAGGCGCTCGGCATCCTCGACGTCGACCGCGCCGTGCGCATGTCGGGTTCGATGTTCGTGATGTACCGGGGGGCCGGAGCCCGGCTGCTCCGGGCCCTGATCGCCTACGGTCTCGATCGCAACCGCGACGCCTTCGAAGAGGTCCGGCCGCCGACCGTCGTCAAGACCGAGACCATGATCGGTACCGGCCACCTGCCCAAGTTCGCCGACGATGCCTACCACCTCGAGCGCGACGACCTGTGGGCGATCCCCACCGCCGAGGTTCCGCTCACCTCCATGGTCGCCGGCGAGATCCTCGACGAGGCCGAGCTCCCGCTACGGCTCATGGCCCACACCTCCTGTTTCCGGCGCGAGGCCGGTTCGGCCGGACGCGACACCCGGGGTCTGCTCCGTGTGCACGAGTTCGACAAGGTCGAGCTCTACGCCTTCTGCACCCCCGACCAGGCGCAGGACATGCACATGGAGATCCTCGGTCGGGCCGAGTCCGCCATTCGCGACCTCGGCCTCGCCCATCGGGTTCTCGACCTCGCCTGCGGCGACATCAGCGGCGCCGGCGCCCGCACGTTCGACATCGAGGTCTTCGCCCCCGGTGCCGACCGATGGCTCGAGGTGTCCTCCGTCTCCTGGTGCACCGACTACCAGGCTCGCCGGGCCAACATCCGATATCGGCCGGAGGGCGAGAAGGGCACCCGGTTCGTCCACAGCCTCAACGGCTCCGGACTCGCCGTGCCGCGTGTGTGGGCCGCGATCGTCGAGACATACCGGCAGGCCGACGGGTCGGTGCGCATGCCCGAGGTCCTGCTCCCGTACCTGGGTGGGATGACCGAGATCCCGGCCCCGGCCTGACCATGCCGGGCACCGTGCGTCATCTGGAGCCCGTGCGTCCGCTCGAACACCTCGATCCCGCCCACCAGGACCACCCGATGCGGGCGGTCACCAACGAGATGGCCGAGGGTGCCGAGTTCCGGGAGGAACAGGCGGCGGCGGTGCAGGCCCTGTTCGATTCGATGGCCGCCGGTTGGCATGCCCACGACGTCCCCGAACGACTGGTCGCCCTCGAAGACGTGTTCGAGCGCGTCGACCTCCCCGAAGGGGTCCTGGTCGAGCTCGGCGCGGGCACGGGTATCGGCACGAAGGTGATCAGCCGTTGCCGGCCGGTGGATGCCGCAGTCGACCTGTCGGCCGGGATGCTGGCCCAGGCGCCGGCCGGGCTGGCCCCGTGGACCCGGGCCGATGCGAGCCGTCTCCCGCTCGCCGACGAATCGGTCGACGTGCTGGTGCTGCTCAACATGCTTCTCTTCCCGGCTGAGGTCGACCGGGTGCTGTCGGCCGATGGCGCCCTCGTCTGGGTCAACACGGTCGGTGAAGCCACGCCGATCCACCTCTCGGCCGACGCCGTGGTCGAGGCCCTGCCCGGCCAGTGGCACGCCGAAGCGTCGCGGGCCGGGTCGGGCACCTGGTGTGTGGCCCGGCGGGCCCCTCACCCGAGCTGAAGGCCCAGCCAGGCTGCTCCCACGCCGCCGACCAGCGACGCGGTGAAGTAGCCGGCCGCCCGCCTCCGATCGACGGCGGCCTCCGTTACCACTTCGGCGATGAAGGTCGACCAGGTCGTGAGGGTTCCCAGCCCGGCGACACCCACGACCGTGGTGGTGGCATCGCTTTGGCCGACCAGCAGTCCGAGCACGAAGGAACCCACGAGGTTGACGGCGAGCGTGCCGTCGATCCGGCCCAATGCGGAGGCGCTGCGCCAGCGGACGACCCCGCCGAGGGCGGCAGCCACGACGAAGCCGAGGGCGGTCACTGGGCGGGCCGTCCGGTGGCGGTGCCTGCCCCGAAGGCGAACAGCCCCAGGACGAGCGAGATCAGCATCAAACCGAGGCCGTCGACCGGTCGGCCGGCATCGAGACGGACCGCGACCTCGACGGCGAACGTCGAGAAGGTCGTGAGGCCGCCACAGAACCCGACGCCGATCAGCAGTCGCCGGACCGGCGGACCTTGCAGCGCCCCCCGGGTCACGGCGCCCAGTAGGCCCGTGCCCGCCGTGTTGACCGCCAGCACGGCCATTGCCGCGTCGGTGACGACCTCGCCCACGACCCACCGCAGCAGCGCCCCAGCGACACCTCCGACGGCGACGACGATCAAGGCTCGACGGTCCACAGCAGCACCGTAGGCTGGCCCCATGGACCTCGCAGCGATGCGCGAACACTACGAGTCCGAGGGACTGGACGAGTCCGACCTCGCGCCGACTCCGCTCGAGCAGTTCACCGAGTGGTTCGGGGCCTGGGTCGAGACCGAGCCGTTCGACGCCAACTTCGCCACGCTCTCCACGGCCGGTACCGACGGCTGGCCGGCATCCCGGGTCGTGCTGGTCAAGGGGGCCGACGATCGTGGATTCGTCGTCTTCACCAATCGCCGTTCGGCCAAGGGTGTCGAGTTGGCCGAGAACCCGAGGGCGGCGCTCACCTTCGTCTGGCGTGAGGTCGCTCGCCAGGTGCGGGTCGTGGGTGATGTCGAGCAACTCTCCGACCCGGAATCCGATCGCTACTTCGCCGATCGGCCTCGTGGTGCCCAGATCGGGGCGTGGGCGAGCGAACAGTCCGAGGTCGTCGCGTCGCGGGCCGAGCTCGATGACCGATGGGCCGAGTTCGACCGGCGCTTCCCCGACGAGGTGCCCCGCCCGCCCCACTGGGGTGGCTATCTCCTCCGGCCGCGGTCGGTGGAGTTCTGGCAGGGCCGCCCCAACCGGCTCCACGACCGACTCCGCTACCGCCTCGACGGCGACGACTGGGTCGTCGAGCGGCTGGCGCCCTGATCAGGGCTCGGCCGGCGACCACGAATCGACGGCCTGACTCAGCACGTCGATCAGCTGTTCCACCTGGGGGGCGCGTCCGGTGCCGAGCCAATCCGACCACTCCGCTTCGTCACGGTTCCAGCGGCTGGTGGGAGGCAGCTCGATCTGCACGCCGGCCTGCGATGGCAGGTTCACGGGGTTGGCCGGGTGTTGACCGCGTAGCCCCTTCGGGATCTCGTCGAGTCGGTCGACGATGCCGAATCGCTCGTCGATGCCGCCGCGGAGATGGTCGCCCACATGCGTCGCCAACGCTCGATTGCGGCCGCCGAGCAGGAGGTCCCAGAAGCGATCCTTACGCCCGTAGCCGTGGATGGCGATCACGACGTCGACATGGCCGACGAATCCGGCGAGGGCCTCAGAGTGCTCGGGGTCGAACGCGGTCGAGGGGATGTGCTGTCGTAGCGGAGGGGCCTGCACGACCGTGTAGAGCGATGCGTCGGTACGGGCCGCGACCTCGGTGGCGATCACGTCGGTACAACGCTCGAGGTTGCCCCCGTGGAACGCCATGATGCCGAAGGAGCTGCGGAGTTCGCAGACCTCGGTGACCTCAGGACGTGCGAGCAAGTCGCGCAGCATGCTGCGGACGATACCGATCCACTCGACGCCACACGATCCAGGCGACCAATCCGAGGAAGATGATCTCGAGCGGCACCCCGCCGCGGAGCGGATCGGTGAACCAGTTGGCGATCCGGTCGGGCCACCCGGCCACGAAGCGCAGGATCGGGAGGACGACGAACTCGCCCTCGTTGTAGATCTCGACGAACACGTAGGACGCGAGATAGGCGGTCGTGACCGAGGCCCGGGCGACGGCGTCGTCGAGGTCGTCCCTCCACCCCACGACGAGCGCTCCGACGATCCCGAACAGCGAGAGGAGCCCGATCCGTTCGGTGGTCGTCTCCTGGATCCAGGCGGTGGTCGCCTCCTGGAACTCGAGGAACTGGTCGACCAGCAGGTTGCCGGCATCGAAGTCGTTGCTGACGACGACCCGGTAGTCCCAGATGCCGTAGTCGATCATGTAGATGCCGGCGATGATCAGCAGCACGCCCGACAGGCGGGTGATGTAGGGGAGCAGGCGGCGCATGCTCGTGGCCACGTTGCTCTTGGCCAGGGCGAGGCTCATGGTGAGGAACGTCACGACGACACCCATGCCGATGCCGTAGGCGAGGAAGTTGCCCGTGCCCCGGGCGATGCCGTCGGCCGAGAACGAGTTGCTCACGCCGGAGATGAAGATGCCCACGGTGCACGAGAGCGACACCACGGCGTAGCTGACCCCGAACATGAAGACGGAGCCCAGATCCCGACTGCCGGTGCCCTTGTTCATCTTCGGCAGGCGAAGGACGAGTTCGCGACCGAGGAGCATCGAGATACCCAACGGAATGAGGAGCACGCCGATCGCGATGATGACGTAGGGCACGAACTCGAGCACGTCGCCCTGGTTGATCACCGTCGCGAAGAGGATCCCGAACGTGCCGAAGACGGCGATGAACCCCATCGTCATCACGAGTCCGACCACGAGCCCCCGGGCCACCGTCGTGAGTCGTCGGGGGTCGCACTCCTTGCTCTCGATCCCGAGGAAGTACGAGAGGTAGGCCGGGAGCATGGCGAACCCACAGGGGTTGAACGCCGCGAAGATCCCGAGGCCGAACGGCCAGGCGAACTCACCCATCAGAGAATCTCCTCCTCGATCTTCTCGCGGAGCGACTCGGCGTCGAGCACCCCCGACCAGACGCGCGTGATGCGCCCGGTCTCGTCGACGAAGGCCGTGGTCGGCATCGAGAGGCCCTCGAAGTGGGCGTAGAGCTCCTCACTCGGATCCCAACCGACGTCGTAGGTGACGCCCGTGGCATCGACGAGAGCGAGGGCCTCCGCCGATCCTCGGTCGATCGAGATCCCGATGAAGTCGACCCGACCGGCGAGATCCTGCGAGACGGCCTCGAATTCGGGCATCTCGGTGATGCAGTTCACACACCACTCGGCGAAGAAGTTGACGACCATGGGTGTGCCGATGCGGTCGTCGAAGCTGGCCGACCCGCCATCGAAGGTGGCGTAGTCGAGGCCGACCACGGAGTCGGCGCCGGCGGTCGCGCCGTCGTCGCCGCATGCAGTGGCCAGCATGGTCACGGCGAGAACGGCGGCGGCGATTCGGGACAACATGGAGACTCCGGGGAAACGGTACCTGCACCCTGCAGGTCGGCAGCGGTCGGCGGGGAAACCCGCCGGCCGCTGCCAATCTTCCCAACGTCGCCCGGTCGCCACGCGTTCCCGAAGCGTGACAGGTGTCAGACACCTGTCACGCCTCGGGCGTGGCGTTCGGTGACAGGGTCGGGGCTCGCGTAAGCCGTTGCCCGGACCCGGGGGAGGTCACCGAAGGGGAGGGAGTCAGGCCGTCAACCGTTGGGCCTGGTCCACGAGGTGGGCCGGCACCGGGATGACCGGCATCTGGTCCTCGGGGCGGGCCACCTTGGGCGGCCGACCCCGACGACGTTTGACCGTGAGCATCTTGCCGTTCATGAACAGCTGTCCGCCCCAGACGCCCCACGGCTCACGCCGTTCGAGCGCCCCCTCGAGGCAGGGTGCGAGCACCGGGCACTCGGCGCAGACGCGCTTGGCCGCCGCGATCTCGCCGATGTCCTCGCTGAAGAAGAGATCGGCGGCGTTGGCGACCGAGCGGCAGGCCGCCCGGTCCTCCCACGCCTGGTCCCCGTCGGCCGGCTGGTCGTTGCTGAGTTGTGTGTCGACGAGGAGTCCCATGACCTCGTCTCCTTCCCTGGTGGGTTGCTTCTTGCTGTCGTGTCGGTCTGATCGGTGTGTGTGTTGTGGCGGGTGCAGGGCCGAAAAGCAGAAAAGCCGCCGGGTGTACCGGCGGCCTCAGTGCTTCTCTCCCTTTCTTGGGTGACGTTGGTGTCACCCGGGAGAGGCTCCGGAGGGCCGCTGGTCGCCATACGGCTTCGTGGCAAACGTCCACGAGGTCGAGATGGCCAGGGCTGCATGCACGTCCACGCGCGCACGAGCGGCGGCGTTGAGGCCGTTCTGATGCTCGTTGCACATGATCGAATTCATGTCGACTCCTGGTCGCGACCGGTCCTTCCGGCAGATGACACCGTCGCGAACGTTTGCGGATCCGTCAACCGAATTAAATGGAGCCGCTCGGATTCGCCGAGGGAGCGGGCCGCTACGGTGCGGATCATGGCCGAACCCGGTGCAGCAGAAATCACGCCGCAGCCGAGCTCCGGCCGGGTGTTCCGTTCCGGTCGACGGGTTCGTCTGGCCGACGTCGACCCCACGAGCCGCTGCCGGCTCGATGCGCTGGTGCGCCACCTCCAGGACGTCGCCCGCGACGACTCCGCCGACTCGAACCTGTCCAACCCGATGAATTGGGTCGTGCGCCGCACGATGCTCGAGATCCGTCAGCCGCCCGGTTTCGAGGAGTGGCTCGACATCGCAACCTGGTGCAGCGGCTACGGGGGCCGCTGGGCCGAGCGACGGACCGAGCTCCGGGGGGATCGAGGCGCACACGTCGAGGGGTGCACCGTGTGGGTCTATGTCGACGGCGAGACGGGACGGCCGGCGAAGCTCCCGCCCGACTTCTTCGACATCTGGGGCGAGACGGCCGGGGATCGCCAGATCTCGGCCCGCACGACACTGCCGTCGGCCTGGCCCGACGACGTGGTCGACGAGGAGTGGCCCGTGCGATTCGGTGATCTCGACGTGCTCGGCCACGTCAACAACGCGGCCCAGTGGATGGCCGTCGAGGAGGCCCTCGAGCGGTCCGGTCAGACCAAGTTCCCCGTGCGGGCCGAACTCGAGCACGGTCCGGGCGTGGAGCCCGACACCGACGTCCGGTTGAAGTGGCGCCCGACCGAGGGCGGGATCGACACCTGGCGCACGACCGATGGCGTGGCGGGCAGCGTCGCCCGGGTCCGACCCCTATGAGTCGGCGAGGCTGAAGCGGAGCAGGCCCTCGTCGTCGCGCCGGGCCGACGCCTCACCGATCACCCGGAGATGTTCGAGATGGGCGTAGGTCTCGCTGGCCGCCATCTCGCCCCACGAGCGCTCCTTGAAGAGCACCTTCATCCACGCCTGCACGGGTGCGTCGACGTGGGCTTCACCGGCGTCGCGGAGCAGCTGCAACCGGTCGTCGTGGTGCTCGCGGATGTGGGAGCAGCGGCCGGCGAGGTCTTCGAAGGGGTGGCCGTGGGCGGGGAGGGCACACGTGAGGCCCTCGAGCGCCGCCACCTTCTCGAGCGAGGCGAAGAAGGTCGCCAGCGGATCGTCGACCTCGGTGGACCCCGCGATGTGCGGCGTGATCGTCGGGAGGACGTGGTCGCCGGCGAGGAGCACTCCCTCCTCGGGGTCGAAGAGGCAGAGATGATCGGTGGTGTGTCCGGGGGTGTGGACCGCGAACCAGTCGCGGCGGGCCAGCCGGACCACCTGGTCGTCGGCCACCCGGATCGTCGGCTCGGGACCGCGGAATCGGCGGTTGCCGCCGTCGCCCATGACGATCCATCGTCGGATCGCCTCGTCGGGCGGGGGCTCGCGGGTGGTGCCCCAGGGAGTGGGTTCGAAACTCGAGAAGCGCTTCTTCCAGAGCTCGACGAGTTCGTCTTCGTCGGCATCGAGGAGGTCCATGTCGATGTCGTCGTTGGCCTGGGTCACGAGTGAGCGGAACGACTCGTGGGTCAGGACCTCGGCACCGGCCTCCTCGTTGAGCTGATCGGCGCCACCGAAGTGGTCGGGGTGCGAGTGGGTGACGATGGTCGTGTGCACCCGCTTCAGCGGGATGCCGGCCGTCTCCAGCCGCGCCATGAGCGCCGTCCACGATTCGGGACCGGGGAGCCCCGGGTCGACCAGGGCGAACCCCCGCTCGTCCTCGAGGGCGTAGGTGTTGACGTGGCCGAGCCCCGGCATCGAGATGGGGAGCTGCATGCGCAAGACGCCGGGCGCGACCTCGATCACTTCGTCGGAGGCCGGCTCCTGTTCCTGCTTCGAATAGACGGGTTCGGACACCCGGGCACCCTATTGGGGTGAAGGCGGACTCACGAAAAGCGACGAGCGGTAGTGACGAAGTTCATCGAGGCTCTCGCGGATGTCGTCGAGGGCGCGATGGCCGGCCGCCTTCTTCGGCGCCGCGGCGAAGGCCTCGGGATGCCAGCGACGGGCGAGTTCCTTCAGCGTCGACACGTCGATGCTCCGATAGTGGAGGAACTCCTCGATCTCGGGCATCTGTGTGGCCAGGAAGCGGCGGTCGGTGCCGATCGAGTTGCCGCAGAGGGGAACGGTCCGTTCTTCCGGGATGTGTTCCCGGAGAAAGGCCAGGGTCTGGGCGGCGGCTTCCTCGAGGCTGACGGTCGACGCGGTGATCTCGTCGAGCAGCCCGCTGCGGGTGTGCATCTTCGTCACGAAGTCGTCCATCTCCGCCAGCTGCGCGGGGGTGGCGTGCACGATGAGATCCGGACCCTCTGCGACGACCTCGAGTTCGTCGTCGGTCAGCAGGGTGGCGATCTCGACGATCGTGTGGCGCGCGGGGTCGAGCCCCGTCATCTCGAGATCCATCCAGGCGAGCATCGGGCCAGGGTAGACGGGCTGGGTAGGGTCGGACGGTGATCGATCTCCCCGTCCTCCGCCTCGACCCCGACCTGCCGCTACCCGCCTACGCCAAGGACGGCGACGCCGGCGTCGACCTCGTCGCCCGTGAGAGCCTGACGCTCGCACCCGCCGGTGGTCGCGCCCTCGTGCCGACGGGGATCGCCATCGCCCTCCCTGCGGGCTACGCCGGTTTCGTGCAACCCCGCAGCGGGCTGGCGTTCAAACACGGGGTGACCGTGCTCAACACTCCGGGCCTGGTCGACAGCGGCTATCGCGGCGAGCTCAAGGTCTGCATGGTCAATCTCGACCCGGTCGCGCCGTTCGAGATCGTCCGCGGTGAGCGCATCGCCCAGCTCGTCGTGCAGGCCGTGGCGCCGGTTCGCTTCGTCGAAGTGGATGCGCTCGACGAAACGGAGCGGGGCGACACCGGTTTCGGTTCGAGCGGCCGCTGAGGCTTAGCCGTCGTCGATGTCGGCCGGGGATTTGCGCAGTCGAACCCAGCCGTGATCGGGGTCGATGTCGTAGTCGTCGACCAGCCCGCTCGCGATCGCGTCGAAACGGTGGACTGCGGCATCACCCACGGCCCGGCCCTCGCCCCGGGTCGCCTCGAGCTCGAACTGACCCTCGGTGAGACGGAAGACGACATCGATGTCGGCTTCGTGCTCGTCGTCGAGGCCGTCGAGCAGCACGATCATCGCCTCGTCGATCGCCAGCCGAAGGTCGTCGATCTCACCGAAGCCCATGCCTTGGCGGAGGGCGAGCGCCGCCGCGCCGACCCGCACGAGGCGGGCGTATGGGGCCCGAGCCGGCACTCGCAGCAGGATCTCGCTCGCGTCGGTCGAACTCACTGCGTGAGTTTGTCACGCTGCGCCGTGCAGTACCGACCGCGACGGCGCCGATAGCGTCGAGGTGGTGACGGTGCTGGTGGACGATGCGCGTTGGGAATGGCGGGGTCTACGGTGGGCGCACCTCGTGAGCGACCATTCCTACGACGAGTTGCACGAGTTCGCGCGGGGCATCGGCAAGCGTCGTCTGGGGTTCCAGGGCGACCACTACGACGTCGACGAGGTCGACCGGGAGCGGGCCATCGACCACGGCGCCGAGCTGGTCGACAGCCGCGATCTCGTCCGGCGGCTCCGCGACGCGGGGCTCCGGAACCGCCACGACAAACCGGCGTGGCGTCGTCTCGGCGACTGGCCGCCGGGGGTGGTCGTCGACGGCGCGCCCCGCGACCTGACGGAGCGGGCTCGGGAGCTCCTCCTCGACCCGACCGACGCCCACGTCGGCCTGTTCGTCGATCTCCGTCATCGGGTGCTCCTCTGCGATCTTCCGCCGTCGGTGCCGGTGCCCGACCCCGCGGCGCCGATCGCCACCGGCCCGCGTGCCGACGGGTCGTGGAGCGTCGAGCTCTTCCATCCGGCTTGAGTGCCCCGCGGGGCCGGTAGCCTTTTCGCCGTGGCTCTGTATGTGCAGAAGTTCGGTGGCACCTCGGTGGGCGATCCCGACCGGATCCGTGAGGTTGCCGACCATGTGGCCCGTTGCCGCAAGCGTGGCGATCAGGTGGTCCTCGTCGTCTCGGCGATGGGCAAGGAGACCGATGAACTGCTGCGCCTCGCCGACCAGGTCTCGGTGACCAAGCCCGGGCGTGAGATGGACATGCTCATCACCGGCGGCGAACGCAAGGCGTGCGCCCTCGTCTCGATGGCCCTGCACGACAGGGGGATCGAGAGCGACAGCTTCACCGGGAGTCAGGCCGGCTTCCTGACCGACACGACCCATCGCAACGCCAAGATCCTCGAGGTCACCCCTCACCGCATCAGGGAATCGCTCGATGCCGGGCGGGTCCCCGTCGTGGGTGGCTCTCAGGGCGTCTCGACCGAGAACGACGTCACCTTCTTCGGCCGGGGCGGCTCCGACACGACGGCGGTCGCGCTCGCCCACGCGCTCGAGGCCGACGCCTGTGAGCTCTACACCGACGTCCCCGGCGTCTTCACCACCGACCCGCGTGTCGTCGCCGACGCCCGGAAGATGGAACACATCTCATTCGACGAACTGCTCGAGATGACCGCCACCGGTTGTCCGAAACCGGCCATGCGGTCGGTCGAGCTCGCCCGCTCCCACGGCGTCACGCTGCACGTTCGCAGCGCGTTCTCGTGGGTGCCCGGTACCTGGGTCACCGAGGAGGCCTCCATGGAACGCGCCATCATCTCTGCGGTCACGCACGACACGTCCGAGGCCAAGATGACGGTCTCCGGCGTGAGCGACCGTCCCGGCGTGGCGGCCCTGCTGTTCCGCCGACTGGCCGACGCCGAGGTCAACGTCGACATGATCGTGCAGAACGTCTCGGCCGAGGGTCGCACCGACATCAGCTTCACCCTTCCCCACGAGCAGACCGGCGCCGCCAACGACATCGTCGCGTCGATCACCGACGAGCTCGGCGCCGACTCGGTCGTGGTCGACGACGACATCGCCAGGGTGAGCCTCATCGGTGCGGGCATGCAGACCAACCCTGGCGTGGCCGCGACGATGTTCGAGACGATGTCGGCCACGGGCATCAACATCGAGATGATCTCCACCTCGGCCATCCGCATCTCGTGCGTGGTCCGTGAGGGGCAGGCCGAGGACGCGGTCAGCGCGCTGCACGCCGCCTTCCAGCTCGACAAGGCGCCCGAGGACCGCGCCGACGTCTGAGCCTCAGGGCCGGGGTTCGTCCGACTCCAGCGCCGCGATCAGGCGCCGTGCGGCGGCGTGGTCGACCTTGTCGGACCCGGTTCGGGGAAGCGACGAGACGAACTCGATGCGTTCGGGCTGGGCTTCGGGGGCGAGCACGGCCGAGAGGGCGCGGCGCACCGCTCGCCCGTCGTCGCCCGCCGATTCCACGAGCGCGGCCAGCGCGCCCGAGGGTGTGACGCCCGCCGCGCTCGCCGTGATCCCCTCCAGGGAGTTGAGTGCGGCCTCGACCGCCTCGAGTTCGATGCGCACGCCCCGCACCTTCACCTGTCGATCGATGCGACCGCGGAAGTGGAGGAGACCCTCGTCGTCTCGTTCGACGAGATCGCCGGTGCGGTACCAGCGGCTCACGAGCCCGCCGGGCCCGGCTTCCTCGACGAACGACGTGGCCGTCAACTCGGGCTGGTCCCAGTAGCCGGCCATGGCCGTGCTGGTGCGAACGTGCAGCTCGCCGGCCCGGTCGTCGCGGTCTTCGGATCCACCGTCGACCGGCACGATCCGGCACTCGGTGTCGTCCCATGCTCGCCCGATCGGGATCGAGGCACCCTCTTCGGGCGGGCCGTCGAGATGGTGGAACGTGCACTGGTTCACCTCGGCCGGTCCGTAGACGTTGCTGAACCGGGCCTCGGGGGCGAGCGCCATCAGCGCCCGCAGTTCGTTGGCCGGGAAGATCTCGCCCCCGAACAGCACCCAACGCAGGCTGCGCAGGGTGGTGTCGGTCAGCCCTCCCCGGTCGAGGAGCTGGCGCAGGATGGTGGGCACTGAGTACCAGATCGAAGCCTGTTCCCGCTCCACGAGCTCGGCGATGCTCGCCGGGAAGCGCAGCAGGGTCTCGGCGACGAGGATCACCCGGGCGCCCACGAGGGGCCCGGCGTAGAGCTCGAACGTGGACTGGTCGAAGTGGAACGGGGCGACGTTGGCCATCGCGTCGGCGGCGGTCAGCTCGTAGCAGGCCGCGGAGAGTTCGGCGTAGCGAAGGCCGCTGGTGTGGGTGTGGACGATGCTCTTCGGTGCACCGGTCGAGCCCGAGGTGGTGATCATGTACGCCGGGTCGGCCCCGTTGCGGGGGGCCGGGCCGCGCCGGTCGGCCGCCGCGATCTCCTCGGCGGTGAGGTGCTCAGCGCCTTCCAGTGGGGCACCCACCGTCATGCGGGGCGGCGCTGCCGTCGTCCAACGGGGAAGGGTCGTGGGGTCGAGCACCACGGCGGCCGGGTCGATCGACCGGGCGATGTGGGCAATCGTCTCCTTGCCGGCGCGAGGGTTGACCGGGACGGCGATCGCGCCGGCATGCATCGCGGCATGGATGGCGACGAAGCTCTCCACCGACTTCGGTGCATGCACGATGACCCGTTCGCCGGGGGCGACACCGCGGTCGCGCAGCGTCGCGCTCAGCCGCTCGACCCGGTCGGCGAGTTCCTCGAAGCGAAGCCGCACGGTGCCGTCGGTGAGCGCCTCGCCGGAAGCGTCGCGGTCGGCCGCAGCCGGGATCAGCTGGGAGAGCAGGTACGGGCGCAGACCGCCGGTCGGATCGAATGTGCGCATACAGCCGACCACGGTACTGTCGGCGGCGATGACCCGACCCACCGCACTGGTGACCGGCGCGAGCCGGGGTCTCGGCAAGGCGATCGCGATCTCGCTGGCCGAGGCCGGCCACGATGTGGCCATCACCGCCCGAACCATGATCGATGGTGAGCGCCGTCTGGAGGGCGACGACTCGATCGTCGTGCCGGGGGGCCTCGACACCACCGCAGCAGCGATCGAGGCGGCCGGCGGGCGCGCCGTGCCGATCTACATGGACCTGCTCGACGGGGCCACCGTGCGCGCCGCCGTCGCCGACGCGCTCGACGCGCTCGGTCACCTCGATGTGGTGGTGAACAACGCGATCTACCAGGGGCCGGGCGCCATGGTGGAGCTCCTCGATCTCGGCGACGACGAGGTGCGCAACCTCTTCGAGGGAAACGTGTTCGCCCAGCTCGCCCTGTTGCGCGAGGTGCTGCCGGCCATGATCGAGCACGGAGGCGGCACCGTGGTCAACATGATCTCCGCCACCGCGTACGCCACGCCGAAGAACCGCATCGGTCAGGGCGGCTGGGGGATGGGCTACGCCATGACCAAGGCGGCCTTCGAGCGGGTGGCCCCGTTGCTCGAGGTCGAGCATGCCGATGACGGGATCCGGGCGTTCAGCATCGATCCCGGTCATGTGCCGACGGAACGGCAGATCGCGGCGGGTCGAGCCAAGCAGTACGAGGGGAACTTCACAGCCGGCACGCCGGGTGCCATCGGCGCCGCGGTCGCGTGGGTGTGCACCGACGCGGGGGCAGAGGAGTACCGGGGTCGGATCGTGCCGGCCCAGAAGGTCGCGAAGGAGCACGGTCTCCTCCCGCTGCCACCCGACGGGGAAGGATGAGTCGATGACCGAGATCCACGGCCACCACGAGCCCGGGTTCGCGCCGGTGCGCGACGCGTTCGCCGAGAACTTCGCCGACGGGGATCTGGGCGCATCGTGCGTCGTGATCCACGGCGACGAGACCGTCGTCGACCTGTGGGGCGGTCATCGCGACGTGGCCGCGACACAACCGTGGGAGCGCGACACGATCGTCAACGTGTGGTCGACCACCAAGATGATGGCGGCCCTGTGCGTGCTCGTCCTCCACGACCGGGGGGTCCTGTCGGTCGACGACCCCGTGGCATCGGTTTGGCCCGAGTTCGCCGCCAACGGCAAGGAAGGCGTGCTCGTGCGCCATGTGTTGAGCCACACGGCCGGGGTGCCCGGCTACGACGAACCCATCACCGGGGAGCAGATGTACGACACCGCGTTCTGTGTCGACCGTCTCGCCGGGCAGGCCCCGTGGTGGGAACCCGGCACCGCGTCCGGCTACCACTCCTCGACCCAGGGTGTGCTGCTCGGCGAGATCGTCCGGCGGGCCGACGGGCGATCCCTCGGGCGCTTCTTCCGCGACGAGATCGCGGACCCGCTCGGGGCCGACTTCCACATCGGCACGCCCGACGCGGCCTTCGAACGCATCGCCGAGGTGCGCTACGACGAGATCGACACACAGGTGATCCCCGGCGACAGCATCGCGGCGCGGGTGTCCCAGGGTGAGCCGTCCCACGCGGCGATGGTCAACACCGACCGGTGGCGTCGGTTCGAGCAGCCGGCGAGCAACGGCCATGGCAACGCCCGCAGCGTGGCCACCGTCGTGTCGTGTCTCTCCCGCGACGGTGTGGTCGACGGGCAGCGGCTGCTCTCGCCCTCGACGGTCGAGCGTTGCTTCGACGTGCAGGCCGACGGAACCGACCTCGTGCTCGGGTTGCCGACGAAGTTCGGCATCGGCTTCGGCATGCCGTCGGAGGGGATGCCGATGGGGATCAACGACCGCACGCTGTTCTGGGCGGGTTGGGGTGGCTCGATGGCCGTCGTCGATGTCGAGAACCTGGTCACGGTCGTCTACGTGATGAACCGGATGCAGGACGGCACTGTCGGCGGGATGCGCTCGGCCCGTGTGATCTTCGCGGCCCACGAGGCGGCCCGGGCGTTGCGGGCGCGCTCGGATTGACGTCTGTCGTCAGATGTTGGTGAGCGGCCGCCCCGCGTCCACCAGGCCTCGTGACTCGAGGTCGAACGTCGGTCCGGTGATCGGCGTGAACAGGGGCGGCTCGTCATAGCCGAGCATCGCCGCCGCGCCCTCCTCCGCAACCCGGCGCCGATCCCTCTTGCGGAGCACGGCACTGAACGAGACGAGCCCCACGCCCACGATGCCGCTGAGTGCGGCCGGCGCCAGGAGCTTGAGGCTGAGGACCCGTACCGCGATCTCAGCCGCCCGGAAGCCGGTGACCGCGCCGATGAGGTACGGCAGCGCCAGCGCGGTGATCCCGCTCACGAGACCGACTCCGAGCACCCAGCGTCCCATCCAGCCGGCTGCCCGGTGACGGTGGGGGTGAACGGCGAGGCCGAGGGGGGCAAGCAGGGATGCGAGAAGCGCGAATCCTCGCACCCGGGCGGACAGGTCCGAGACCACGGTCAGGTCCGGGAACGACCCGGGGTCGACGGTCCACAGCACCGCGTCGGCGGGCACGACCGATGCCAGACGGGGCGACTCGACCTCGAGGACGCGCATGACGGCCGCCGTCAGCGGGGTGAGGTCGACCGCCGTCGGATCGCCGGTTTCGAACGTCCGACGGTGGAGGTCCTCGGCGAGCGTCCGGAGTTCGGCCCGCACGGCGTCGTCGTCGACGATCGCCGCGGAGATGACCTCGGCCTCCAGCGAGACATCGAGCCCGAACGCGGCCGCGATCGCCACGAGTTCCTCACCGAGCAGCTGGGTCTCGATGCCGCGGGCCACCTCGGTCCGCAGCTCCTCGCGGGCGGCCGGATCGTCCAGGGTCTGCTCGAACGCCGTCATCGCGGCCGCCTCGTCGAGCACGAGCATCCGGAGACCGGTGACGACCGCGACCAGTGTCATGGCGATGACCCCGATGATGATGGCGCCGCCGGAGATGACCGAGCGAGCGCCGCGCGGTGGCTTGGTGGGAAGGCGCGACGGGCGAGCCGGGGCGTCGAGATACACGCTGCCGGTGGGTTGTTGCATCGCTTCACCTCCGATCCGGTTGCTGTGCGGGTCGAGGGTGACCTGCGCATTCGTCGGCAACTATTTCTTCGGAACGGAATCGGCGCAGGTGTAGCGGAACCTGACCGTCGACCGGGGTTCGATCGGCCCATCTTCCCGGCCCGGTGGGCCGGATGGCCCAGACTGGATGCGCGAGACTCACCGAACGGGCCGTACGGGTTCGGCAACCACCACAGGGAGACACAGGATGACGGCAGAGAACCGAGCGGTCGTGCAGTCGCTCGCCGATGCATGGGCGGCGCAGGACATCGACGCGATCATGGGGCACTTCACCGACGACATCGTGTACCACAACATGCCGATGGAGCCGGCCGAGGGCGTCGATGCGGTCCGAGCGGCGATCGAGGGCTTCCTGGCAATGGCCGACTCCATCGTGTTCGAGACGCTCAACGAGGTCTCCGACGGCGATCTCGTGCTCAACGAGCGAGTCGACACGTTCGTCATCGGTGGCAACCCCACGCCCATCAGGGTCATGGGTACGTTCGAGCTCCGAGATGGCCGGATCGCCCGATGGCGCGACTACTTCGACATGGCCGGACTCACCGGCGGCTGACCGGAGCAGTTCTGCGCCGGTGGCCCGATTGCCCGTGCCGGTCATGCTCGTGCCGGTTTCGTGGGTGGATCGGGTCCCACGCCGCCGAGTACTACCTGAACCGTAGATCGGCGAAGCAGCACCGTGTCAGCGAAGCAGCACCGTGTCAGCGAAGCAGCACCGGGTCAGTGCGCGAGCACCGTGTCGGTGTCGACGCCGCTCCGCATCACCTTGCCGGGAAGGGCATCGGTCGCCTCGCCGTCGATCACCGTGCTCACGCCGTTGACCATGACCCGGCGGATGCCGGTGGCCTCGGAGTAGAGCCGGCGGCTGTCGCCCGGCAGGTCGAACACCAATTCGACGTCGGTCGCGCCGACTTCGTCGGCGTCGAGGATGACGATGTCGGCGAAGTAGCCCTCTTCGATGCGCCCGCGGTCGCGGAGGCCGAACAGTCGGGCGGGCACCTCGGTGAGGTGACGGATCGCGTTCTCCATCGTGGTGAGCTTGCGGCCGCGCAGACAGTCGTCGAGCCAGGCGGTCGTGTAGGGCGCGCCGGCCATGCGATCGAGGTGGGCGCCGGCGTCGGAACCACCGATCATCACGGCGTCGTGCTCCCAGGCCTGGGCCCGCAGACGCCAGCTCTCGGGGTCGTCGTCGGTCGGCAGCGGCCACCAGACGGTGCGGAGGTCGTCGTTGAGCGAGATGTCGACCATGGTGTGGAACGCACGCTGGCCCCGCTCACGGGCGATGTCGCCGAGCGTGCGGCCCTTGAGTCCCTCGTTGGCCTCGCTGTAGGTGTCGCCCACCATGTAGTTGTCCCACCCGGTGAGCCGGGAGAAGACGCCGGCCTCGGGCCGCGCCGCCTGGTTCTCGAGCCACGTGCGGACCTCGGGGTCGCGCAGCTTCTCCATGCGCTCCGGGTAGTCGAGCCCGAACACCGTCTTCCACTCGGGCAGCTGGTGCAGCGCACAGAAGGTGCCGAGGCTCATGTTCATACCCACGAGGATCGGCATGGTGAGGGCGACGACCTTCGCGCCGGCGTCGTTCGCCTTCTCGCACGCGTCGATCTGGTTGAGGTAGGCGTCGGGGCGGGCGGAGTCGATGGTGAGCACGTTCCAGTTGAGTGGCCGGTTGCCCTCGACGGACATCCGGGTCATCAGCTCGACCTCGCCGTCGTTGAACCCGTTGAGGCAGCCGTCGGCGACCCACTCGAGTGTCGTGCCTTCGTGTTGCGAGGTCTCGCGGCAGAGCTCGAGTACCTCTTCCTCCGCGGCCCACCGGCTCGGCACGGGATTGCCGTCCCAGTCGCTGTGGGTGAACGATCGGCCGGTCGAGAAGCCGATGCCGCCCGCCTCGATCGACTCCTTGAGGAGGCGGCGCATCTCGGCGATCTGCTCCGGCGTCGCCTCGTGGCCGACCGAGTCGTCCTTCATGACCATGCGTCGCAGGGCGCAGTGGCCGACGAGGAAGCCGACGTTGATCGCGGTGCCGTTGTCGTCGATGCGGTCGAGGTATTCGCCGAACGAGTTCCAGTTCCAGGGCACGCCCAGTTCGAGCGCCTCGAGGGCCATGCCCTCGACCTTCACCATCATCTTCTTGAGGTATTCACCGTCGGATTCGTCGCCGAGCGGCGCCAGGGTGAATCCGCAGTTGCCGGCGATCATCGAGGTCACGCCGAAGTAGTTCGACGGCGTGGCTCTCGGATCCCAGAAGAGCTGGGCGTCGTAGTGGGTGTGGGGGTCGACGAAGCCGGGGCACACGACGAGTCCGGTGGCGTCGATCGTCTCGGCCGCCTCCTCGGTGATGTCGCCGACGGCCACGATGCGGCCGTCCTTGACCCCGACATCGGCCTGGATCCCGGCGGTGCCGGTGCCGTCGACCACCGTGCCGCCCTTGATGAGTACGTCGAGCATGTGTGCCGTCCTCCGACTCGCGAATCGCCCGCCATCGTACGGGCACCTGGCGGTTTCTGACGAGTCGTCAGGTGCGAGTGCCGTGTCGGTGGTGCTCGGGGTAGCGCTCGAACCGCGGCGATGCGAGGCTGCCGCCATGAGTGAACGCATCGAGCAGCTGTTGGCCGACATGGATCTCGACGAGAAGGTGGCTGCCGTCACCGGTCTCGACATGTGGCACACACGCCCCAACGAGCGGCTCGGCATCCCGAAGATGAAGGTGACCGACGGCCCGAACGGGGCACGCGGCGACGGGCTGATGGGCACGGGGGCACAGACCGCCTGCATCCCGTCGGGTGCCGCCCTCGGCGCGACCTGGGACCCGGAGCTCGTGGAGCGGCTCGGCGAGATCCTCGGCGACGAGGCGAAGGCCAAGAAGGCCCACGTGTTGTTGGCTCCGACCATCAACCTCCACCGCTCGCCCAAGGGTGGTCGCAACTTCGAGTGCTACAGCGAGGACCCGATCCTGACCGGTCGTCTCGCGGCGGCCTTCGTGCGGGGTGTGCAGTCGAAGGGCGTGGCGACCACACCGAAGCACTTCGTGGCCAACGACTCCGAGTTCGAGCGCAACTCGATCGACACCCAGGTCGACGAGCGCACTCTGCGTGAGCTGTACCTGCTGCCCTTCGAACACGCCGTGAAGGACGGCGACGCGTGGGGAATCATGAGCGCCTACAACCGGCTCAACGGCACGTTCTGCTCCGAGCACGAATGGCTGCTCACGACCGTGCTGCGTGACGAGTGGGGCTTCGACGGGTTCATCGTCACCGACTGGTTCGCGGCCCGTTCGACCGCGGCGATGGCCAACGCCGGCCTCAGCCTCGAGATGCCCGGTGAAGGTCGCTTCTACGGTGGCGCGCTCAAGGAGTCGGTGCAGTCGGGCACCGTCTCCGAGGCGGCACTGGACCGGATCGTGCGCGACGTGCTGCGCACGATGGAACGCACCGGCGCTCTCGACGGCGACGGAGATTTCACCGAGGGCACGCTCGACCGCCCCGAGGACCGGGCGGTCATCCGGGCTGCGGCAGCCGCCGGCTCGGTGTTGCTGCGCAACGACGGGATCCTTCCCCTCGACCCGGCGACACTCTCGAAGATCGCCGTCATCGGCCCCAACGCCTTCAATGCCAAGGTCATGGGTGGTGGGTCGGCGAAGGTCAACTCCTATCGGGCGACCTCTCCGCTGGACGCGCTCACCGAGCGCCTGCCTCACGCCGAGGTCCGCTGGGAGAAGGGCAGCGACATCGACCGCACCACCCCGCCGCTCACCCGGCCTCTGGTCGACGGCAAGGTCACGCTGGAGTTCTTCGACGGCCAGGAGTTCGCCGGTGAGCCGGTCCGCGCCCACGAACGTTCGTCGCTCGAGACGCTCGCGTTCGGCTCGCCGGCCCCCGATGTCGACCCGAAGGCGTTCTCGATCCGGGCGAGCTGCACCGTGGTGCCCACCGTCACCGGGTCTCATGAGTTCCGGCTCGTGCAGTGCGGGCGGGCTCGGGTGCTCGTCGACGGCGACGTGCTCATCGACGCGACCGAAGGGGAGGTTCCCCCCGGTACCGCCTACTTCGGATTCGGCAGCGACGAGATCCCGGGGACCCGCGACCTGACGGCCGGCGTCCCCGTCGACGTGGTCGTGGAGTACACCAATCGTGATGCGGTCCTGCTCAGTGGGTTCACCGTGGGTTTGGTGCCGCTCGTCGAGGAGGACCTGCTCGGTCGGGCCGTGGCCCTCGCCGAGGAGAGCGACGTCGCCATCGTCGTCGTGGGGACCAACGACGACTGGGAGACCGAGGGTCGGGATCGTGACCTCTGGGAGCTTCCCGGCGACCAGCCCGAGCTGATCCGACGAGTCAGCGCGGCCAACCCCCGCACGATCGTGGTGCTCAACGTGGGCGCGCCCCACGACCTGAGCTGGGTCGACGACCCCGCCGCGGTGCTGAGCGTCGGCTTCGGTGGGCAGGAACTCGGCGACGCGGTCGTCGACATGCTCCTCGGCGACGTCGAACCGAGCGGCCGGGCGCCGACGACGGTCGGTGCCCGCTACGAACACTTCGGGGCCTACCCGAACTATCCCGGCGAGAACAGTGTCGTCCGCTATGGCGAGGGCCTCTTCACCGGCCACCGCTTCCACGACGCGATGGCGATCGAGCCGGCCGTGCCCTTCGGCTTCGGTCTGGGGTACACGACCTTCTCGATCGGTGCGCCCCGGGCCGCCACCCACGCAGCACCGGGTGATTCGATCTCCGTGGCCGTCGACGTGACGAACACCGGAGACCGGGTCGGGTCCGAAGTCGTCCAGCTCTATGTGGAGCCGATCGACCCGGCGGTGAGCCGACCGGTGCGCGAGCTCAAGGCGTTTCGCAAGGTCACCCTCGAGCCCGGGGCGGCCGAGACGGTGAGCCTCGAACTCGACGCCCGTGCCTTTGCCTACTTCGACGTGGGCGACCCGATCTGGGAGGAATTGCAGTCCGGGATGCCCGTGCCCGCCCACGGCGACACCCAGCATCGCCAGGTGGCGGGCTGGTACGTCGACCCGGGGCAGTATCGCCTGGTGGTCGGCCGCTCGTCGCGCGACTTCGCCGGCGAGGTGACGGTCACGCTCGACGGTGAGGCGGCGTTGCTCGACCGGTGAGCGGGCTCAGACTGCGCTAAAGCCGATCAGGTTGTGGGTGACCACGGCGTCGTCGGAGCCCCGATCGACGACCTTCACGACCGCCATCTCGGCACCGATCGGTTCGACCACCGCGTCGAACGGGCCGACCCGACCCATAGTCACGTAGCGCACGTCGAAGCTCGTGGAGACGAGGCGTCGGCCGGTCGCGGCCTCGAGCCGTTGTTGAGCGGCCAGCTCGGCCAGGAGCGCGGCGACGCCTCCCTGGAGGATGCCGGCCGGGTTCAGGAGCTCTGGCCGCAGGTCGACCTCGAGACCGGCGGCGCTCGGTCGCGCCGCCAACAGCTCGGCGAGCGGGGCTTCGGGCGGATGCCAGATCGCCATCGAGTCGGTGGGGAAGTCGGGGCGGGGCGGGTCCTGGGGCCGGCGCGGGAGCCGGATGAAGGTCGACACGCCGGTGGCGGTGGGTGCCCCGGCCTCGTCGGTCATCGGGAAGTCGATCGAGATGGTCCGTCCGGCTCGTTGGACGACGGGGGTCCCGTCGATGCGTGGAGTCGACACCGGCGCCCGGCGGATGCCGATGTCGACCGTGAAGCTCCAGTCGTCGTCGGAGGCCATCTCGGCCATCCAGCCGGCGCCGACGTCGACGAGCATGACGAGCGTCGACCCGAGCGCCACTCCGTGGCTGGAGATTTCGGGTGTGACCTTCAGCCAGCACTCCGCCGTGTCGCCGACCCGGCGCAGGTGTGAGCCCATCTGTGACGGGAGGGAGCGAGCGCGGCTGGGGAAGTCGGTCACCGTCGGGAAGATAGCGGCCGGTCGTGGGAGCGGGCCAAGTGGGTCAGGCGGGAAGTAGGCGGCGTTCGGCGCCGCGGGGCGCGAGACCGATGATCGCCGCGGGGGCCGTCACCAGCAGCATCACCTCGCGGGGCCCGGTGTCGGCGAGGTCCTGTTCCTGCACGACGTTGGTCCCGAGCACGGCAACCACGGGGCCGACGCCCGCCGCCCTCGTGTCGACGGCTGCAATCAGCACCGTTGCCAGGAATCGCCGCATGTTCGTCCTCCGCTCAGATCGGTTCGCAACGAACCGTGTCGAAGAGCCACTCCGGTATGCACGCAGAGGAGACAATGGGCAGCCGAATATCACGTTGCGTGAGTCCCAGGTCGTGTGAGTCGGGAGGGAACGAATCGGTTCGGCGCGGCGTTTCCCTGTCCGATAAGCCGTGTACGGCGATCGAGCCGTACCAGAGGAAGTGGAACCCATGTTGTTCGGACGTGACAAGCAGACGATGCCCGACCCCGCCGACGCGCTTCCCGGTCGCCCCGACCCGGTTGCGGTGCCCGATGCCCACCTGGTGCTCGGCACGCCCCTGGTCGGGCCGTATCCCGATGGCATGGAGGTCGCGCTGTTCGGACTCGGGTGCTTCTGGGGCGCCGAGAAGTTCTTCTGGGTGCTCGACGGCGTCCACACCACGGCGGTCGGCTACGCCGGCGGCTACACCCCCAACCCCACCTACGAAGAGGTGTGCACGGGTCGCACCGGGCACAACGAGGTCGCGCTCGTCGTCTACGACCCGACGGTCGTGTCCTACGAGGAGCTGCTCAAGGTCTTCTGGGAGGTGCACGACCCGACCCAGTTCATGCGCCAGCACAACGACATCGGCACCCAGTACCGCAGCGAGATCTACGTGTACTCCGACGAGCAACGCGCCGCCGCCGAGGCGAGCAAGGCCCGATACCAGGAGGCGCTGAACAAGAACGGTTTCGGCGACATCGAGACGACCATCGTCGACGCGCCCACCTTCTACTTCGCCGAGGCATACCACCAGCAGTATCTGCACCGGAACCCCGGCGGATACTGCAACCACGGCCACTGTCAGGTCCGCTACGACCTGGCCGACGGCTGACGGTCAGCCGAAAACGACACCGAGGCGGCGCCTCCTCCACATCGGGGGAGACACCGCCTCGGGGTGTGAGAGATGAGGGTCAGATGCTCTGACCGGGGAAGCCGGGGCCCTCGTGGTCGGTGCCGTTCATGTTGGCGTTGAGGCGAGCGGCCTTCATCAGTTCGGCCATGACGGGGCCGAGATCCGACGGGTCGTCGGTCTGGGTCGCCGTGGGCCCGAGGTGCCAGCCCTCGGCGATGCCCAGCTGAGGACCACGCACGTCGAACACCCGACCGGTCACGTTGGCGCCCTCGGGCGAGGCGAGCCAGGTCGTGACGACCGAGATCCAGCGAGGCGACATGGCCTCCTTCATCTCATCGGTCAGGTTCTCCTCGCCGCCCATCAGCGGGAGGGTCAGGCGCGACACGGCGGTAGGGGCGAGGCAGTTGACCGTCACGCCGTACTTCACCAGCTCCTGGGCGGCGATGATCGAGAAGGCGGCGATGCCGGCCTTCGCGGCGCCGTAGTTGGTCTGGCCGACGTTGCCGTAGATGCCGGAGGGCGAGGCGGTGTTGATGATGCGGCCGTAGACCTCTTCGCCGGCCTTCGCCTTGGCCCGCCAGTGGACGGCGGCGTGATGGGCGGGGCCGAAGGTGCCCTTGAGGTGGACGGCCATGATGGCGTCCCAGTCCTCTTCGCTCATCGAGAAGAGCATGCGGTCACGCAGGATGCCGGCGTTGTTCACGACGATGTTGATGTCGCCGAACGCGTCGATCGCCTGATCGATCATGGCCTTCGCCTCGTCGAACTTGGCAACGTTGCCGCCGTTGACGACGGCCTTGCCGCCCATGGCCTCGATCTCGGCCACGACTTCCTGTGCCGGGGTGGCGTCGCCGCCCTCACCGTGGATGTCGCCGCCGAGGTCGTTGACGACCACGGAGGCACCGTGCTCGGCCATCATCAGGGCGTGCTCACGGCCGATTCCGCGTCCGGCGCCGGTGATGAGGGCGACCTTGCCCTCGAGAAGCTTGCTCATGTCCCCTCCCGGGGGTTGGTTCGGTGTCCGCGCCGCCACGCCGGCGGTGTCGGTCCGCCGGATGGCGGGATGTAAACGATCGTTAGCGTGCCACGGTGGGCGGCAAACGGCTACTCGCGGACCGTGGTCCGTCTGCTCAGGGGTCGACCCAGCCGTTGGCTTCGCAACCGGCGAGTCCCTTGGTCTGCTGCATCATGATCGGCGCCGGCTCACCCGGTCCGGGGCACTCGTCGTGGCCCGGGCCGACGATGTAGTGGCCGACTTCGTGATTGATCAGATAGCGGCGGTAGGTCTCGAGGTCGGCGGGCCAGTCGTCGGTGGCGCCGAACCAGCGCAGCGAGTTGATCGCGATCCATCCGTTGCGGGCGCACGAGAACCGACCGTTGGTCTGCAGGGGTGCACACATCCGGTCGACGTCCCCGGGCGAGGCGACGATCAGTGTGAAGTCGCCGCCTTCGTCGACGAGTTCGAAGCCGGCACCGCGGCCGATCCAGCTGCGTCCGTCGCCGAGGGTGTCGACGACGAAGCGGGCCAGGTCGTCCCGCTGGAGGTCGATGCCGTCGCCGACCTCGATCGAGAACCGGACCATCGGTGACCCGTCGTGGAGAAGGGCGGGAGGGGCCGCGCTCGTCGTTGGAGGCAGGCTCGAGGGGGCAAGCGTGATCTCCGGCAGGGTGGTCGATGGCAGGGTGGTCGATGGCAGGGTGGTCGATGGCAGCGTGGTCACTCCTGCCTCGACGCTCGGGCTCGTGGTGTCCGGGGCCACTGTGACCTCGCCCCCCGCGCAACCGGCGAGGACCAGGGCGACGCCGGTGAGGAGTCGTTTCACGTCGTGGCGTCGAGGGCCCAGGTGAGACCGCCGGTGTGGCGCTCGTGCTTGCGGCCCTGCGCGATCAGTCCCGGCATCACGGCGGCCGACTGTTCGATCGCCTCCTCCACCGTGCAGCCCGAGACCTCGTAGATCGTGAGGTGGTCGGCCGTCCCGGCACGGGTGGGGTGCCGTCGCCAACGCGAACCGGCGACGAAGGCCCCGCTCGCCATCATGTCGGGCAGGTGTTGGTCGTCGTACCAACGGTTCCATTCGTCGACTCGTTCGGGATCGGTGCAGAGCACCTCGGCCACGATCATGCCGGTGATCTCGGCCTCGGGGCGTACGACGATCGGCTGTCCGGCCCGGCGCCATTCGTCGCGACGGATCTCCGCGTGGGCGTGGGCCCGGCCGTCGGCGCGGGCCGCGGCGGTCTCGCGGTCGAACCCGGTGAGGCGATCGGCGGGGAGGTGGATCACATGACTGTGGCCGGCCCCGGGCCGGCCCGCCGGTGCGGGGGCGAGCAAGCGCCAGACCCGGCCGTCGTGCGCCGCCGTGTGGCTGCGGAGCCAACGGGACCAGGCCGGCCCCTCGTCCGCGGGCACGGCCTTGGTGGCGATGAAGGCGAGTCGATCGAGGGGGTGGACGGCGCCCACCGTCTACCCGACGCGCAACAGCATGGCGTCGCCCTGCCCGCCGCCGCCGCACAGGGCGGCCGCGCCGACGCCGCCGCCGCGACGCTTCAATTCGTAGGCCAGCGTGATGGCCAGTCGGGTGCCGCTCATGCCGATCGGGTGGCCGAGGGCGATGGCGCCGCCGTTCACGTTGACCACGTCGTCGGGGAGGCCGAGATCGGCCATCGACGCGATGGAGACCGCCGCGAACGCCTCGTTGAACTCGAACAGGTCGACATCGCTCAGCTGCAGGCCGGCGCGGTCGAGGGCCTTCGCGGTGGAGCGGCTCGGCTGGGTGAGCAGCGAGGTGTCGGGACCGGCCACCTCGGCGTAGTCGACGATCTCGGCGAGCGGTTCGACGCCGAGGCGATCGGCGACGTCCTTGGTGGTGACGACCACGGCCGCGCCGCCGTCGCTGAGCTGTGATGCGTTGCCGGCGGTGACATTGCCCCCGTCGGCGAACGCTGCCCGCAACCCGCCGAGCGACTCGGCGGTGGTGCCCACCCGGATGCCTTCGTCGTCGCAGAGCACCACCGGGTCGCCCTTGCGCTGGGGGATTTCGACCGGCACGATCTCGTCCTCGAAGAGG